>Ga0065711_1031744_pt1 | contig 28852 bp, 13 predicted proteins | sample Hoacrofraction12_FD_59098 | JGI IMG/M metagenome (GOLD analysis project Ga0065711, IMG submission 59098) | Hoatzin crop microbial communities from Cojedes, Venezuela - Epithelial fraction 12 v2 (version 2) | ecosystem: Host-associated > Birds > Digestive system > Esophagus > Crop | place... | reverse complement strand
CCCGCCTGGACAAGGTCCTGTGCAGCCTGCTGTAGGTGACCCTGCTTCGGCAGGAGGGTTGGACTAGATGACACACAGAGGTCCCTTCCAACCCCTATCATTCTCTGATTCTGTGATTCTGTCATCTGGCAGCTTTTAACCTCGTTCTAAGAACTTTCTCTGGCAATTATAATATGTGCTGTTGCGTGTAATTTTGTTTGAAGACAGGTATGTGCTTCTCCTTTTCCAATGCAGTGGCAGTATGTGTTAGTATGGCAAGATAATAATTCGCTCTCCTGCCCCGTACCGATAACCTTCCTCTAACCAACATGTGGCTTCTTTCCATGGCTCTTCAGTCACAGCAGTTATTGAACATGCTGGACAAGTAATATTTTATACCAAATTGAGGTTCAGTCAGAAAGTCAGATCAGTGCTAGATCAAAAGCACCATCAAAACCTGTTTCTCTTCTGATGTCTATTCCTGTGAACTGGCAGCATATCCTAAGATTTATCCCATTTTAAGTGAAGTGGGGTCAAATAAAGGGGCAGTGTGTGCTGGAAAAGGTTGTTTGCCAGATTCTGTAGTAAAAGGACACAGCAAGGAAGAATGAGTTTGAAAGTTTGGTTAAAACTCAGAACAAAGTTTAAGAACAGAAGAGGAGCTTTAATGAATGAGTAAAGGGCACAGTGTCCTCTGACAGTGGCCAGTGTGCAGGAGCCAGTGAAATAAAGAAAAAGCAAAGTGTATGGTGATTCTTCAGCACTAGTCCCTCTTACTTAATTTGGACAACATTTCAGAACTAACGAGTTGTGTTTTATTTCCTCATTGTGGTTAGCAGGAATATCCCATAGCATTAGATGCTTTAAAGCAGGGTGCTAGGCAAACAGAATAGACTGGTCCCCTTGAATACGCCATTCTGTAACCTCATGAGCAGTTTCTTAAAAATTCTTTCATTTTAGGTGAGTGACCACAGATATTGGGAAGAAAAATCCCTCCCCTCCATAATATATGCCTTAGTTGAGGCAGAGGCATGCACTTGCTGGAAGTCATTTGGAAACTGCAATATATCAGCCACTTCAAGCAACAGCATGAAAACTTTATTATGGACTTGGCCATAGATCAGACAGTACAATTAGCAGACAAGGCTGAAGAGTTTAAATTAATAAATTTCTTATTTAGTTCATCTGTCTGCATTGCAATTAAGAAGAAAAAAGATACAAACAAGGGGAAAGGTTTTGCTTATCTGAAAATCTGTTTCTCCCATTTCACAAAAATGTACAGCTTCTAATAGCACAAAGCACCAAAACATTCTTGGGCAAGATCAAATGGAAGTCGTTCTGTATTAGAGGATGGTTTGGGTTTTATACAAACAAGTTATGGACTGACAGTTGTAATATTTGAGCAGGGAAAATATCTAGTACCTTTCGGAGGCATGGTGATGCATTTGTACGATACTTCTGGTAAGTGACAGAACCAGCCGTCAGCGTTGTTTTACATCTTCTGATTTTTTCCTCAACAGCTGCTGATTTCTTACTGGTGACATTTTATGCTCACTTCACACTAGCTAAAGACAGGTATAAATGTGCTAGACAAGGGAAATCAGCCCCTTAACCTGTCTTACAAACCATTGTTTCTTTTACAAAGACAATTACAAGAAACACATCTGTCCTGAAACCTCATAAAATGTTTATTTTGACAGGATCAAGACAGTGTTTGACAGCTTTCTATTTACTCAAAATGTAGCCACAGTAGAACATACGTGCAGTCTAAAGGTTTTCCAGTGGTAAGAATTACAAAGTTAGGGAGAAGGGTGGGAAGGAGAGAGGCTGTTTGAATTTTGTCTGGTTTTTGCTTTTGCTATTTTTGTAGAGCTGAAAAGTCTCTAAAATGTATTTACTGTGTAAATTGCTGTAATTTTTATACATTATTGGACAAAATGTTATATATTACTGCAGAGATTCTAAAAAGATTCTCAGATGACAAGAAAATCTAGAGAAAAATGTCTAATAATTTCAGCTGGCATGGTAACACATATATCTCAAATTAAGTGAATGTAGACACATACAAATAAATACATATATATATGCAAAAATATTCTGATCATTAAGTACTGTGTCCTTATATAACCAGTGATCTGCATAAAAAGAGAATGCAAAACACCAATGGATCATCATAAAGCCAAATTTACGTCCATTTTGAGCTGTGAAAAGTAGTCAAGGATCAAGTTTATAACCTGTGCTGAGCTCGCAAGTTAAAATTTAATATTTTTCCAACTACCAGAACTACAAAGTCCATTGAGAAAATGGAATCAAAACACATGAGCTTCTAATTATAGCTGTCTCCACTGGTGATGATAAATAACCTGTAATGAGAACTTTGACTGACAATTTTTTCAATAATACATGAGGCAGAATAACATACCAATTGGTCGTTTCCGAACATATTGGATTTGCATTATTAACAGTGTTAAAATTGTTTTAATCTGCAGGAGTAAGGGGGGCTGGGTGAAAACCTGCATGAATTCGAAACAGTGTTTTTCCTCTAATGCCTATGTGTTCAGATAGGACCACAAATCTGAAGATCCAATGCACGTATACTAGTGCGACCGTGGTATTAATCAAATTGAAATTAGAGCCAGGAAAACAACATGTTGAGGTAAAGCCCAATGTCGCATCCAAACAAGAGCAATGAAGCTGGTGAAGGGTTTAGAGAACAAGTCCTGTGAGGAGCAGCTAAGGGAACTGGGATTTTTTGAAGAAGAGCAGGCTGAGGGGAGGAACTTTTTTGGATATAAAGTTTTTTATGAGGTGATTACAAGTTATATTGAAACAGTAGTGAATAAAATGCTCTCAAAATATAAGCTCATCTTTTAACTTGATTAACTTTGGTGATCATGTCACCACTGGAATAATTCATGTGACTGAGGCAACAAAGGGAACCTTGTGGTTGGTGTCACAATTCATATGACTGAAGGAATAATTCAGAGATCAAGGCAACAAAGGGAATCTTGTGTTTGGTGTCTACTACAAGCTTCCTGATCAAGGGGAGCCTATTGACGAAGCCTTCTAACTCCAGCTCCAGAAGGCATCACTCTTACAGGCTCTCATGCTGCTGGGGGACTTCAACCACCCCGACATCAGCTCGAAAAGTAGCGTGGAGAGTTGTAGGCAATCCAGGAGACTTCTGGAATGCATTGAGGACAACTTCTTAAGCCAGGTAATAGACAGCCCTACCAGAGGGGGCGCGATACTGGACGTGCTGGTCACCAGCGCAAGTAATCGGTAATGTCAGGATTGGAGGCAGCCTGGGCTGCAGTGATCATGCATTGGTGAAGTTCACAGTCCTGACGGATATGGGACAGGTAAAGAGTAAAGTCAGGACCCTGAATTTTAGGAAAGCAAAATTCCAGCTCTTCAAGGATTTAGTCAATAGGACCCCTGGGAAACTGCCCTCAGGGACAGGGGAGTAGAACAGAGCTGGCAGATCTTTAAGGGTGCTTTCCACAGAGCACAAGAGCTCTCAATCCCCAGGTGTGAGAAATGAGGAAAGGAAGGCAAGAGACCCACATAGCTGAGTCAAGACTTGCTGGTCAAACTAAAGGGAAAGAAGGAAATGCACAGGCAGTGGAAGCAAGGACAGGCATCCTGGGAAGAGGGACATCGTTATTCACTATTCATCACTATTCTGTGATTTCATGTTCTTGTAGCCCATTCCAGTTATGAGGGAATGTTTGGCTTAAAGTTTCAGAGTATTTCAGAGTATATATATATTTCAGAGTACCTCACAACTAGGGAAGGGAGATAGAAAATCTGAAACAGTTATGGCAGTTCATCTTTTGAGCTGGATGGTAACTTCTGTATTCAGTCACTGTCAAGCACATGTACCTAACTGAAGACTCCTGTAGAAGGTCTAATTTAACCACAAATTATACTCTTTCCAAAAGCTTAGCAATACATAAAATGAATTAAAAGCTTTTTGAAAAGGAATTGAAAAGAGGCATTTGTTTCCTTACAGTTTTGCATCTCGTGAGCTCTTATGAACAATATGTATTTCAGTAGTGCCAAAGCATGCAAAGGCAGATGGCTTGGAGTCAAGGTCAAAGCAACGCTGCAGGATGGCAGACGGATGGCAGCAGTAGCGTTACTGCAGCAGCAGCAGCAAAGAGCTCGCTGCTCTTCAACACCCAGCGGAGCTGCCCTTTTAACACCATCTTGTTTTTTTCCTCTGGTAAATGACTGAAGGGCAGCTAGTCCAGAACTGCCTCCAGTGGCTTTAGTCAAAAAATCTGCTGCAGCCACATGGCTGACCAGCGGTTGTTATTCTTGGCAAGTGCTAAGAAGTATCTTATTCCTCAGGAGTAGGTCTGGAGACTGATTTTGCAAGTGTATAAGCACACAGTAGTATTTGGAGAACATAATATTCTCCAGTGTTGCTCGACTGCATCCAAAGGCTGCGTGGGTTTGATATGGAGACACCTGGGCTGACCTCATTCTGTGGCAGACTATATTTGCAGAGGGTAGCTCAGAACACACCTGCTACTGGTAAGTGTCTCAAATACTGCAGGAGATGGCATCATGGTGGCATCCTTAGTGTGCTGGGAATCTCCATGGGAGCTTACGGGTGGAGCGACATCCTGCCAGTGTGCTAAACAACTGGAGAGAGGGGAGAAAATAGCTTGTGTCTACCACGACAGCAGTGTTTCTGTGCAATGTTTTTGCAGGTTTCTGTGAGTGTATTGAGAGCCGTGTTTTTCTCTGTGTCTCCTCCTGCAAGGCAGAGGTAGTCTTGGAGGACGCTGTCACCCCTGAGTGACATGCTGCTACTGCATGCCTTAAGCTGTTTCCCAGTCAGGAACAGACTGATGACATGCTACTGGAAAACTCTGTTCTCTGTGGTTTGCTCCTGCAAGTGCACAGCTGGCTGGAGTGCCTGCTGCAGAAGTTTGTCTGCAACACATATCCTGAGTGCCTCCATACCCAGCATACCATGGAAGAAGTGACCCAAGAAAGGGCGAAAGACCCAAGGAGTCCTGAGGGTGGTAAGTGGAAGAGACCCCTTCCATGATGATTATATCCAGAGGCTGCCCTGCAAGAGCAAATTCAGGGGTGCAGCTTAATCCCTTCCACTTTCCCCATGACGGTGCCTGCTGTGCAGTGCCCTCTGATGTGGGCAGGGAGAGCACCTTCTGGGCCATGGGTGGATGTTTGCTGGAACTGGATGGTGGAGGTGGTGCTTCAGCGCAGGGGTGAAGGGAAAGCATACATAAGGAAGTAGCAGAAGGCAGGACATAAAATCGAACCCAACGAGCCATTGTTGTTTCTGTGGAAGTGCAGTGAGAGTGTGTGTTCCCTAGGTATCTGGTGGCATTTTGACAGTGGTAAATTTATTTAACCCATTCAAGCCACATGTGATGGGCTGTGTATGCAAATGCAGTTGTACTGAGGTGCATCTCAGGCATTTATCTTCCCAGAGCTGTTTCCAGGATGTCTTTCTGGGAGCAGGACACTAGGTGAGGAATGGTTTCCCTACAGACATCGACCAGAAAGATAATTTCTGTTGTGCCTCATGCTGTTGATTTCAGCTCTGCAAAACCTTCTTTTTTTTCCCCAAGTTTGGATTCGTGGCAAAACAAGGAAAAGATTGCTTCATAACCGAGATGTTTTTTGCTTTGATAGTATGCTGTAGAGGGTGTGTTCTCTTCAAACAGCAGCGGGGTGTGATGTTTTAACGTGTGTAATCCTGCTCAGGTTTTGTTGGAGGACTGTCTCGAGTAGAAGCAGCAAAATTTAGCAAAGTCTGTAACTGTGCTGCTTGTAGGCTACTCAGTCTGGACAAAACTGTGCCCTTTTCATTATTCTAGCTTCCATAAGGACAGAAATTTGCAGTTCCCTGTGGATCATTGTGCAGGAATGAACTAACCTGTGTTCAGCATCAACCAATGTGGGACCAGAGCTCCACAGCCAAACAGGAGCTAGACCAAAATGACAGGACAGGCGTAAATGTTCTACGCTGTTCTGGTGTCCATCCCTCACAAAAGATATAGAGCCATTAGGCAAGGTACAGCAGATAGATCCTGAGTTATGTGAGTTTGAAAAAGATGCTTGCATATTAAAGCTCCCGAGAAACTGTCTGTTTGTCTGTAAAATGCCTTAAGGAACAATATGATCACAACTTAGAAACAGCTACACAGGGAAGTCTTTTCTGATAATAGAATATTGACTTCCACAGTAGAAGGTTTAACATGATCCATAGGATTGAGACTGAAGGTAAAATTGGAAGTGAAGGTAATAAAACCCTGAAAAAAATTGTACCTTGAAGCATGGTGGATTCTCTGCCTTTAAATCAAGATATCTGTCTTGATCTAAATGGAGAAATCTCTTTGTTTTTTAAGATATGATACAGTTGATAGAGAAACAGTAGGACCTTTGCAGAAATAGTTCAGTTAGATTCTTTGCTCTTTCTTAGGTGGAAGATGAGACTAGGTGATAATTACATTGTTTCTTTTGCTCCGCAACAGTGAAAGTATTGGTGAACTTGATGGAATAATTAGGACCCTTCTGCTTTCACATGCACCACTGGACGTTATTTTCTGATGAATGCTTTTGAAGAGAAAATAGAAACAGAAAAACAGCATTCCATTATTATTATGGATCGAATGTAAATGATGATGTGCGTTAAATGTACAAAAATATTTGCATATGTGAACAAGGAGATTATTAAGAAGCCTAAAATAAAATAGAAAGGGGATGAAAAAAAGACGTGCAAACCAGTCATGGGTACCTTTCAGACAATTTTAAATAACTTGTGAAATTGTTTAAATAAAATATGCAGTTGGTAAACAAGCTTTGGCACTTTGAAGGATTACGATAGAGAAACAGAAACTGGCATGAGAGGAGTAGCAAAGTCATAGCAAGAATCATTTGGCATCTGATCTGGCAGGGAAGAATGATGACTGTTTGCATAAGTCTGGGGTTTTTCCTGGGATGAGGGAATCAGAACTGTGTGGGCAACAGCAAAAATACTTATGCACATTATAAGCTTCTAAATTTGACACAGTGTTCTGTCCAGAGAAAATATTACTGAGATCTCAAGGAAGTGGAAGCAGAAAGAGGAGATGATTTCACAGATATTTTCACAAGTTCACTCAGTTCAGGAGACATTCTTGAGGACTGGTCACAAGAACTGGATAACCTTCAAAAAGCATAGGAATACACTAGACGGCATAGAGACTAGCTGATACAACAGATAAGAAAAGTGCAAAGATGTGTTTTACGTTGAATGGAGAAACATTATAAAAGAAGTATTTGAAGGAGAACTCCCTATTTCATTTTCAGGAAGTGAAGACTACACTTCGTCAGCTTGACAGAATCATTTGAAGCTCATTATTGCGAAGACAGAAAAAAGGGTAAGTAAGAACATGATGTCTATCAAAGATTTCCAGCAGAAAGCCTACCATGTAACCTGTCTAAGGTTAGCTTATGAGATGCAAAGCTATGGAACAGAAGAGACAGTAAACCAGGTTGGAAATTTAACAAAACTGGAGAATATCTTCAAACAGACTGGCTTCATTTCAAGATGTGTTAAAAAACCCCCCACCGAAAATAGGCTACCCTCAGTCCATTCACTCTAAAAATGACCACAATAAGCAAAATTACAATGAAATAATGTGTTGCATGCAGCTAGAGACAAGCATTGCTTATTCTGAAGTGTCTATTTAAGGAGATCAAATGAGGTCACTGGTCTGGTCTTTGCAGTATTTCACTGGGAATATGGGTCATTCACACATTAGATGTCAAAGGCCATCAAGTAAGTAAGTACTAAGACTGGAAGCGAGATCTATACCCTAACAGCTGAGGCTGGTGAAGCGCTGTGTCTAGCCCTGGACCGGGACTGTAAGATTCTGCTTGTGGAAGTTAAAAATTGTTATGAGTATGAGTCTTGATCAGTATTGGGAAAGTCATTTCACTAGGAACAGAAAATGTGCTTGAAACATACATTCCCTGAGACTGCATACATTTTGGGAACATAAAACAGCCAGAGTGCTCTGCTGACTCATCCTTCTCTGTCATCTTTCCTTCCTGGGCGTGCTCTATCAAATTTCTTTCTCGTATCTGTCTAACACCTTTTGCAATGAAGCTCAAGACTCACGTTACTCTTTTCAGCTTCGGTAGTCTCTGCCGACTCCAGGGAAGTTTTGGGAGGAACAGTCACTTGCACACCCTGTTGAATTTGAATGTTTCATTATTTGTTGTTCAGACAAAACCATGAGAAAACCTTCCCCAGAAGAATGCCTGTGTTTCACCTCTGCCACGCATCTGGCATCCAGACATACCTACAACAGGCTGGAGGTGGAAAAAATCAGGCTTAAAGAGATCTAAGCCCTTTGAAAATTTGGCTTAATATGTAGTACAAAGTGGCAGTCTGCTGTACACCAAGTTCTCACACTTGCTTCCTTCAAACCTCAAACATGCAAGGAATCAGTTACATGACTTGGTAGAAAATGTGGTAAGGATAAATACATTTGTAATTTGGTTTGTATGGCTGTATATAGTAAGTCTTGTAATAATATAGCATTATCCTGTGTTACATAGCATGCTCTCGACTGCACCCAGGGAGATCCACCCTGGGTGGAGAGCATGGAGCTTGGCTGAGAACGGTCATTTGTGAAAAAAAAGTAACGTGCTTGGGACCTTAAGTTTGTCAGTAACCAAAAGTCACAAAACCCAATATCTCTTAACCTCTCAGTGAAGGAAGCTGTCCTGAGTGCGTTTCTGGACCAGAATGATTTTCTGCTGGAACACGATGGACTCTGGGAGACATTTGTGCTCTGTTTAGGGTTAGGATTTAATTAGATTCCATCACCGTAAAACCTTCTCTTGTATGCTATTTTGGCTAAGTTTTCTTCTGCAAAATATTTTTTACAAGCCTGGTGGCAGAGGAAAGATAGTGTATTTTCATCCTGACAGAAAAAATAACTTTGTTCCTGCACTAACCCTTCTTCCTCCCCTCTGGGAGCAGTCCAAAAATGATACACCATGGGATGAACTATATGTTATGCAATTGTATCTACTTTTACTGAAAAGGAGCACAGTGTCTTCTGGTTGGTAAAACAACAGAACTCATAAGTGAGCAAAAGCAGAGAGTTCTTTATTTTTTTGCACTGGGATCAGCCATTAGCAGATTTACTTTACTTCTCTGGAAACTTTCATGCCATATTTACAAAGCATTTGTGAAGTGAAGAAAATCAAACTAGCAGAGGAGGAACATCCAAATCTCCAGTTCAAATAAAGTCAGCACAGGTCTAAAATTGCCACAGTGTCAACATGCCATGACAGACCTAAATAACATGTACCTATTAAACCAAGGAAGCAAGCTCTTATGGACTTACTTTCAGATATAAAAAAACCCCTAAATTATGTGCCTTTTCTATTTGGTCTTCCCTTATGAAAATTACGTGCAGATCTTGCCATACTAACAAAATCCAGCTACATTAGTATTTGTAGACTTACTTTTTGTTTGTATTTTTAAATTCTTTTTCTTGTACTACAGGAACATGTCAATGCCTTGAGGGGTATTACAGTTGAATTGTGCAGGGGAACTGTAGGTGGTCGGAGACAACCCTGGCCTCATGACAGGCCCAGGCTGGAAAGGTGGGAGAGAGATTGCAGTGTTTTGGGGGATTCTGAGCTTCAGTATGAGTTCATAGTGGCAAAAACCCCTACCCTCATCTTCTCTATACTCCTTTTTTTTTATTTGTTTTTGTAATTCATAGTTATACAATCAACAACAGTAGATCTGTATTGGGTGATGGAGGGACAAGATCTGCTCATTGTTTTCAGGAGTTCTGAGTGGAGGAGTGCCTTGTGGTCCAGTTTTTCTATACGAAAGCAAGGAATGCAGTTTTCCTCTTCCAGTGTGAACTGGAATTCTATGTTTCTTTGCTGAAACGATAACACTAAACAATGCCTTCCTGAGACATGAAGTGGTGGCCCGACTATGGATATGCACTATACCACTATTTTTTTTTAAGTTTTTAAAGGTTTCCTTGGCTTTTAATATTGATGGAGTACATTTTAAATGGGATTTTAAATTGGACTTCAGAACTATGAACAGATGACAATTCCTGTGGCAAGAAGTGCTCAAGGTTAAGGATTTCCCTACTCCAATTTGCTGGCAAACATAGAAAATCACATACAAATCCACATTTAATTTACATAATCTTTTCTCAAAGTAATAAACAAATTGCGAATTTGTTGGTAAAGGAAATAAAGTGGAAATAACAGAACTCCTATGTTCCTCTGGTAAGGGATCAATTTGCAATCAAAGTTTTACATTTTTTTGGCTTATTTTTCCCCCTTTGAATTTGACCATTAAGTGATGAAGAACTACAGCCAAACTGAGTGTAGTCTTATGTAATGGGGGAATATGACCTGATCACCCTACTTGGGAAATTCTTGTGCACTGTAGGACTCCAGTATAAACTGAGTGGGGTATAGCAAATGGAAAGAAGACTTTGTAGTAGTAATTAAAAAGTCACACAGGTAAGTAGAGTTAATGGAGTCCTGTCTGAAGTTACTTTGGGAACATACATTTTTTTAATATAACTAGGCTATTTCAGTGTTTTCCCAAGTTCTCCCGTTCAAATCCTAAAGAGTTTTATCGTACCTCTATTTGAATGTTGGAACTTTGTACCATACTTGTCATTCTACCTTTTTCCCCCCACAATTTTCCTTTCATTTCCATTCCTCCTATTTTAATCTACTTCAGGTGAAAAATGCAAATGACAAGAAGCATAAACTGTCAACGGAGTCCTGGTATAAACGGCAGAGGTCCTATTGACCTCAGTGGATGTTACATTCACTCATGCCAAGACTAAATTTGTTTCCCAAGTTATGAAACTGAGGCAGCAAACTTGCTGGCATTACTATTAGTCATTACTATGCTTTTATTTTGTTCAGTTGTGACATAACATTTCAAATTTTTCCCTGTATGTTGTAAATCAAGACAGCTACTCCTGAGCCCTGGCATTGAAGAGCTGAACTTCTCCAGATAGGAAACAACTTGTGTTTTCCAAAGCCCAGCCAACAAAACTCATCTAAGTTGATACAAAACCCACAAAACCCCTCTTCAAGAGCATCAGGTTTTCTCTTTGTATATCCCAACTGGTTTGAAAAGAACTCTGACAGAATAGAAACAAATAAGATAACATATATTAGGGAGCTGACATGGCCTGAAAGAAGTATCTCCTCCATAATTATTAATTTCCAGTGTCATAATGTGCAAATGAAGTCAACTATGTCCATAGACTCTTCCCTTTTTTTCCTCAAACTGTCCTTTATTTTTCTTTTGTGGAGGTCAGGAAGTAGAGGAAGATGTATCATACTGGCTGCTGAAGAGGCTGTTTCAGTCCTTTAAAGAATGAGCATGAATTCACATCACGAGTGACATCATGTAGCCTACCTGAGCCAGGGTCTGGAAAATGAAGCAGGAAGCCACTACTGTTTTCCTCTAAACTCACCGATGCCTACTGTCACAAAATGAATAAGGAATAGGGTGTTTTATTAGCCAAAGACAAAAGAAGAAATGGTATTTTAACCAAGAGAGTTCACAACTTAATAAATATAATTCCATTTATTTCATACTCAAGCCATTATCTTTTTAAAACAAATTAGAGCCTATCTTAAATAGATAATTACAAAATACTCTCTGAATCATGGGATTGTCAGCACCAATTTGTCTTGTAAATTCATTCAGTCTGTGACTAAGTAATTATCTCTAATTCCAATTCAGGCAGCATAGTCCTTGAAAAACACATAACTAAAGGTCCAGCAGACAGTTACAACATTCAGTCAATAGCTATCTAATACACAGGCACATTGGGCTCTGAACTGCAAAGGTGAAGGAGAGGAGCACGTTTGCAAACACAAGTACAAACCAAAGTCTGGGTTAATAAAGTCTGTTCTGTGGGAATGTAACGCTTCCATTTTACACTGATAGGTGCCATATGACAATGGTAATTAAAGACCTGAAAGATATTAAAAAGTATGATGGTACTGCCAAACCACTCCTTTCCATTTCCTTCACTTCAAATATCTCCCTCCCTCTTCTCCTTGTGCACTTGGATATGTCACTCCTGTATGGAAAAGGTTCTTGCAAGATTTCTTTGCAAAAATGAGGAAACGCTCTTGCTTTTATCCTTTTGATTATGGCTTTTAATTATGTCTCAGTCACACTCCAGGGCAAAAAAGTACAGTAAAAGAGATAAAGATGTTCAGTGTAACAGCAGATGCCTCCCCCCCCACCTCCCTCCACTGGAAGCGGGTGTTTTTAAAAATTCAGGAAACACAGAATTACCTAAAGCAAAAATTTGTAGTACTATCGCGATTTACAAATGAGGAAGCTCACAGTGAGACAAGGGAGAATATCTCCGAGCAGACCAGCTGATTTTTTTTTAATGTCAGGAGATATTGCCTCTCCCGACAAGCTTTGCTTCTTGTTGAAAACTGAAAAGAAATGAACAAGCTGATACTCCACTGAACCCTTCTTTTAGAAGAACAAATTTATTTGATAGAAATGCCAGTGGTGGAGCCAAAGTGTTTCTTTCCTTAATTAAAAACTAGCACTGCCTTTCTCAGTGAGGCATTAATTTAGACTTTGCTGTTTACTCTGGTGGGAAATGGTGACGTTTGGGTTTTGAGAAGAGGCCCACAGGGAAGGGAAATGGTGGGAGCAGCTCAAGCCCCCTCCCACCGGTCAGCCCGTGCCTCTGCTAGAGGGAGGGGGTGAAGGAAGAAGCCATGAGCACACTTTGGGTCTCCCAAAGCCCCCTGTTTCCAGCCACCCCAGTCCTCTGCAGGGCTTCAACACTGGCAATGAGAAAGAGAGATTACAGGTATACCTGTGCCTGGTGAGGCTTATCAGAGCAGCTGTAGCTCCTCAGCGGGGCAGAAGTACGTCTGCCTGTCTGTCCGCCTGCAGACCGGTAAGATAGACACCAGCAAACAACAGCAGACTGCAGCTGGGGGTGGTCTGCATGGCCTTTCACTTTTACTAGGACTTTAAACTTCCCTGCGGCAAAAAATACTCCAAATAAAATGAAGACAGAGGTTGATTTTGTCTTTCACTAAGTTAGGCTTTATTGGACTCTAAAATTGGGACCTTTTGGTTCAGAAATTGTTAAAGGATCTTAGGTTTTGGCCCAGATTTTTGTGGGGGCTCTCATTAGCTATCTTTTTTAGCACATTTTTATCTTCTGTTATTAATTTATCATAAACTACATGAAGTCTGGTTTACTTTATTTTCACTACTGCAGATATTTCACTTGTAGAGTAGTGAAGGTTTGGGTGACAGTGAAGCATTTAGTTCAAATGTCCACAGATATTTCCTCCTCTATCAGCAACAGATGGTTTTGCAGTAAATCACTGTTAAGTAACAGTCAAGATATCATCCCACATACACCCATCTTTCATGAGATACTCCTTTGCTATGTTCTTTGCTACGGAATTATCTCAATCCTTCCCTTTCTCTTTTCTCTGCATATAATCCTGGTTACCTTAGCTTTCTCTCTAAACAGAGGCACAATAACAGACTCTGATTTATCCTGTTGCCGCTTATATTACAGAAAAACATGCTCTGAACAAAAGTGGTGCGCTTTCCATACCATATAGTGGTCTAACTGCTGAGAAAAATTCCAGTGCTATACTTTCCTCTTCTGTTGGGAGAAGTCCAAATAAGGCATAAGGAAACTCCGCCACAGAACATACTAGCTCATAACAGGACTCAAGTTTGCCCACTGTGCTTAGTTTCTGGAAAACCAACCCAAAGCAAATCTAGCAACTCCCCTGCTTCCAAACTTTGGTGCACAGTGCCTCAGGGTACAGATGGTGTGTTTCCTCAGTGCCTGATTTATGTGGGCTGCTCTCTTCTTTATGAAATGCTCTAGCAGATGTTTCGTTGCAGACAGGTATTGCTGTTGCCATGCTGTGCTAATACCTGCAGCTGCTATACTGCTCTGCCCTACACTGAAACGATACATTTCCCAAAACAAATGTGTTAACTAAATATTCACTCAAGGAAAAAAAAAGTATTTAATTAAGAAAGAAAGCTCTTGAGCAAAATTACATCAATGGTTGTGTTGGGGGTATGATATGAAAGGCCAGAATGCGTATTTCAAAAGAGTATGGAAGTACCTGAGTTATGTGGGTGCTGTACTTGTGGTGTTGCAATATATTTTGCTTCAGCTGGAGCAGAATGAACTGGTGTCAAGCACTGAAGCTACTTGATTGATCTTTGAGACAGTGAAGCTGAAATTGAAGCCTGGCTAAGAAATAGAGCTAGTTACATTTTCCAACCTGAAAAAACAGTGACTGTTCAGATTTTTAAATGGAAAAATACTAGTGACTTGATTTGATACGGTTTTTTCAAACCCAGTCTGTTCTATAGTTTCTAATGTTTTGAATCTCCACAACAGCTGGGGAGATATTTATACAGCTTAATGGACACTCCACCACTCTGCTGTTTGCTCAGACAGCTCCAGTACATAACAAGAAGGCCCAGACAATTGTCAGATCTTGTGGTTTCCTTCAAATCCCATTGGAAATATTCATTGTAAATAACAGCTTTGTACGTGGCTACTGATTGTTAATGAGGTAATGTGGGAGACTGTAACTGCAGTGACCAGGTTATCATGGGTAAGGATGCACTGTTCTTACAGGCTTTTCCTAAAGGAAAATAAGACAGGGTATTTCATACAACAGTTAATTGTCCTGCAACCATGCTGACAGGCTGCTTGGCTTTTCTTGGAAAGCTCTCGTTCAGCATTTTCTGTTTGACAGTGATCCTAAATGGTTATCCCAACTGAAAATGAGTAAAGGAAAATATTTGGATTTCAGTACTTCAAAATGCGATCAGGTAAAACTAAATCGCCAACATTTTTGTAAGCTTTTGTAAAATTAGAAGGAACCCATCACTCTTGGTCTTCAGAGCATCCAGGTACAGGGATCCATATGAGTACACAGCTACCCTCCTCAGTGCTCCTGTGTCTAGTTTTACTTCTGGTTGGAAACAAAATGTCCTGAAGGAAGAGGGGCCACTCAGAAGTTTTCCTGACAGCAAATCAGTATTTAATATGGGCTGTAGAGCTGTGAATATTTTACAATTGCATGATTTAGATGTACCTCAGGAGCCACCCTGGAATTTATGACTCAGAAGACCTTTAGAACTTCAGCTGCTATGGAGTTATGGACCTGAGAAACAGCACTGCCAGGTCTTCCACTTTTGCTTTGTTGTTAGTTAGCTCAGAAAGGAGGTAATTTATAGATGTTAATAACCTCGGAAGTTCATTTCACTCAGCATTTTAAGGACAAGGATGACCCAAATTAGAATCCCCTCTTATGAAGCCTACAGAGTGAAGTAGAACATTTCTGTTCAAAGATTAATAAAAATTTGGATATAACCCATTGTCCAAAGCTTCTCCCAGAACTGAGATGTTTAAGAACAATGGATTAAAGGAAGCAGAGAAATATTGCACCAGGCACAAAAATCTATAAATAAGAAGACCAGATGAAACACTTTAGGAGTCATTCCCATAAAAGATCAAAAATATATGAGATGAGAGACTCCTGGAAACCCCTACAGACTATCAGGTAACTTCCTCATGTTGTAAGGCTGAAGGGCTTTTTGGTCTTGTGAGGATTTGACTAAATTGCAGATTTAAGATTGTCTTCTTTCATTAACTGGTCAGGAGCATTGCAATCCTCAAAAGCAAGAAAATAACCTCAATAACTCTAACAGATTCTTGAATATGTGGAAGCACCAGAATTTCTGTGGTTCACCCTCTTTTCATCTCTTCAGCCTTTCAGCTATTTTGTCTGCAACAGGCAGTTAAAGAGACACTATTTGATAGGTTTAGGATATACCTTTAACAGCAGGTTTTCAACAGTTTCACCATAGTTTTCCTTGATCTTGTTGACAGTAGCACAAGAAAAAGGGAAAAAATTTAACCAAGGTACTTACCCCTTATTTTGAAATGAGTTGTTTCTTTCGCGTTATCCCGTTCCTTGTTTTCTCTGTCATGGCATGTAATTTATACTTTTAAACCTCTGTGCAATCAACATGTGCTGTCAGGAGGTCAGTTGTATTGTGATAGCCTGTTTCCTGTGTTTGGGAAGAGCTCTCAATCAAAAAAGAGCATATTTCTTATCTTCTCATTTAAATATTTCCTTAAACAGCCCTTTTATCATGATGCCTGTAAATCACAGTTATTTGCCAGCAGGTAGACTCATGACAGCTATTACTATTAAGACCAACAAACATCTGAATTTAACAATTATGTCTTTCTTTTGCTTCATCAGGTGGTCTAACCACAGACGACATGTGGCCCATGGCTAGGACTGTTTCTGGGCTACTTGTGAACTAGGAAATATCTAATAGCTATATGAGAACTATGCGATTCTGCACAGAAGATTTATAATTAATTTATCCATGAAGATCAGTTTATAGACTTGTGTATTCTGTGGCTAATTTTGTCCCTGATCTTCCCATGGTGCTTGAACTTCCCAGTACTAGGGTGAAACCGGTCTATTTAAACAAGCTTTGAGCACAGAATCCTTGGGAGAAAAGACCTGGATTTTTTCTGTGTATAACTTCTACCTATCCACATTAGATTAAATTAATTCAGCCAGATACTACCGTTGTGACTTCCAAGCTACCAGCTTATAAATTTCATATTCTGTTGCAAAAAGGAAATTAATTATTTTCATATTATCGGTAAGAAGAATTATTTTTCATATTAGAAGCTAATGCCATCTTATACTTTTTGCATGCTAAATGATACGTATTCCCTGTTCAAACATGATGGATTTTATTCCCACCAATGCACTTTTGAGCAATTAGTACCTAATCTTTCATGGTGGAGGGAAAATACAGGATTTCTTCACTACTCAACGGGCAGAACATTTATAATGAAATGAAAACATCCTATGAAAACCTAAAAGCATTTGCTTTATTAATCAATCTGAATGCTCTTCCCTCAAACTATCTGCCGCTCTCTTTGAGGAAGTAGTCTACTAAATCATATTGGATTACACGTTTATATCCAATTCTAATTACATTTGGAGGAAACATGATAACAGCAAGAGAAAAAATAACATAGCTTAATTATGTGAGTTAGTCAGTGTTTGGTCACCTCCTCTAAAATAGCCAACTTTTATGTGGTTTGATTTGGAAAGAGACAGGGCCACGTGACATACTAAAAAAAGAACATTATCATTCTCTAATCCTGCCTAAACTTGTTATGTTGGTATTGAAGAAATCAAGAATTAATGTTCAACACAGAAGTGTTAAATGTGAGTTAAAGGAATTTGTCAATAACCTGTGAGGAAAACAAAAAGGATGGAGACCTAAGCAATTATTGGTCATATACAAATTTTCATTCACTCTTTTAGTGATTCAAATTATTTTTTTCTGTAAATTAAGAGGATTTGTTCTTTCCAGTTGCCAAACTCTGCTCCCAGTACACTGGAAGCTCTGCATTCTTTTATTGTAAGTGAATCAATTTGATCATTTAATGTAGATCATGGTACAGATAACCCTAAAGCAGAGACACAGAACCAGCTGTAAAGGGAGCCTAGGGCTGCAGATTCAGGAGGGGATGTCTAAATAGGTAAGCAAGTGTGTTGTACCTCATTTTGGGAGCTGTTCTTAAGTACTGTTATTAAGTATAGATCCCAGTTTCTCTTTGATACTGTCAGAACGATTATCACACAGTGACAAAAATATAAACCAGAGAGAGTTTTGACTGCGCCAAATTTGTATACGTTTACAAAGAAATGAGGAAATGGCACAAAATGCTTTTTTTCTTTGACTGCTGTAGTTTCTAATATGTGTCTTAACCCATCTTTCTAGAAATACTTAGTCAACAACTCTTTTATGAGCATAACAGGACCAGATTCAGACAGTTTCAGACAGATGTTTTTCATTTCAAAGACCTTTCATCTGGTGTTCCTATGAAGAAATGATATTTTGGTTGCACCGTATTTTTTTGTGTGTCTGATCCTACATCTTCAGATATGGAAGAATTTTCAGATGACCACGGAATGCCTGGTTCAGCTGGGGACATGGAGGAACAAATTCCACTAGCTTTTTTCTCCTGCTGGAGATTTCACATCAAAGGAATGGAAGCTTTCCTTCTTTTTAAAGCTGCAAAACCAGAATCATAGAGTCATGGAATCATAGAATCATAGAATGCTTTGGGTTGGAAGGGACCTTTAGAGATCATCTAGCCCAGCCCCCCCTGCAGTGAGCAGGGGTATCTTCAACTAGACCAGGTTGCTCAGAGCCCCGTCCAACCTGGCCTTGAATGTTTCCAGGGATGGGGCATCCACCACCTATTTGGGTGACGTATGCCAGTGTTTCACCACCTTTATCGTAAAAAATTTCTTCCTTACATTTAGTTTAAATCTGAACTCTCTTAGTTTAAAGCCTTTGCTCCTTGCCGTATCGCAACCGGCCCTGCTGAAAATAGTTTCCCAAACTGTCCTATAGGTCCCTTTCAGGTACTGAAAGGCTGCTATAAGATGTCCCCGCAGCCTTCACTTCTGCATGTTGAACAGCCCCAACTCTCTCAGCCTTTCCTCAGAGGAGAGGTGCTCCAGCCCTCTTATCATCTTTGTGGCCCTCCTCTGGACCCACTCCAATAGCTCCATGTCCTTCTTGTGTTGGGGGCTTCAGAGCTGGATGCAGTAATCCAGGTAGGGTCTCATCAGAGAGGAGTAGAGGGGCAGGATCACCTTCCTTGACCTGCTGTCCACACTTGTCTTGATGCAGCCCAGGATACAGTTGGCTTTCTGGGCTGCGAGTGCACATTGGTGGCTCATGTCAAGCTTTTCATTGACCAATACCCCCAAGAGCTTCTTGGCAGGGCTGCTCTCATTCTTCCCCCAGCCTGTATTTGTAGTGGGGGTTTGCCCCGACCCAGATGCACGACCTTGCACTTGGCCTTGTTGAACCTCGTGAGGTTCACACAGGACCACTTCTTGAAGTTGTCCAGGTCCCTCTGGATGGCACCCCGTCCTTCCGGTGTGTCAACTGCACTACTCAGCTTGGTGTCATCAGCAAACTTGCTGAGGGTGCACTGGACCTTGCTGAGTCATTGATGAAAATGTTAAACAGCACTGGTCCCAGTATGGATCCCTGAGGATCATCACCGGCATTCATTTGGAAGTCAAGCCATTGACCACTACCCTCTGGGTGCGACCTTCTAACCAATTCCTCATCCACCAAAGAGTCCACCTGTCAAATCCATATCTCCCCAACTTAGAGAGAAGGAAGTTGTTGAGGACCTTGTCAAAGGCCTTACAGAAGTCCAGAGAGATGGCACCCGTAGCTCTTCCCTTGTCCACTGATGTAGACACTCCATCGTAGAGGGCCCCTAGGTTGGTCAGGCAGGACTTGCTCTTGGTGAAGCCGTGCTGGCTGTGTTGAAACACTTCACTGTCCTCCATGTGCGTTAGCATATCTTCTAGGAGGATCTGTTCCCTGATCTTCCCAGGCACAGAGGTGAGGCTGACAGGTCAGTAGTTCCCAGGGTCCTCCTTTCTACCGTTTTTAAAAATGGGTGCAATGTTTCCCTTCTTCCAGTCACCAGAGACTTCACCTGACTGCCATGACCTTTCAAATATCATGGAGAGTGGCTTGGCAACTACATCAGCCAGTTCCCTCAGGACTCTGGGATGCATCTCATCAGGTCCCATAGGCTTATGTATGTTCAGGTTCCTCAGGTGGTCGCAAACCTGATCTTCTCTTCTAGTAGGAGGGACTTAGCTTCCCCAGTCCCCATCTGGTGGTCCACCCACTTGAGAGGTCTGGGAAGAGAGGTTGCCAGTGCAGGCTGAGGCAAAAAATTTGTTGAGATCCTCAGCCTTCTCCTTGTCCGTTCTTGCCAGTTTGCCAGTCTTGTTCATTGGGGGTGGAGGGGATATTTGTGCTTTGGCCTTCCTTTTCTGGCTCACATACCTGTAGAAGCCCTTCTTATTATTCTCAGCATCAAGTTCATCTCCAGCTGCACCTTGGCTTTTCTGATGCCATCCCTGCACAACCAGGCAGCATCCCTGTACTCTTCCCAGGATGCATGTCGCTGCTTCCACTGCCTGTGCATTTCCTTCTTGCCCTTTAGTTTGACCAGCAGGTCTCAACTCAGTCACACCTGTCTCTTCCCTTGCTTGCCTGACTTCTTACACCTTGGGACTGAGAGCTTCTGAGCTCTATGGAAAGCATCCTTAAAGATCTGCCAGCTCTGTTCTACTCCCCTGTCCCTGAGGGCAGTTTCCCATGGGGTCATACTGACTAACTCCTTGAAGATCTGGAAGTTTGCTTTCCTAAAATTTAGGGCCCTGACTATATCCTTCTTCTTTCCCATTACTTTGTTGTGTACATGTACTCTTTGTTCCTGAGGCTAGGGTTACATTTATGTAACTTCAGCCATTTAAAAGTTAGGCACCTGGACTGAGAAGGGTCTTCTGTATTTCCTCTGTTCACAATTGAGAGAAATAGGAAAATTCAGAGGTTGATTTGTCCCATCTGTTTCAGGCGCTTAATTTCAGATGGGATGAATGATCTGCTGAATGCATTTTGTCTCTCTGCAGTGACTTTAAGGGGAGGTAGACGACGAGAATAGACCAGGTGCACAAATGTAAGATAACCAATGGTAGGTGAGATGAATCTGGATCCTAGACCCACCTCATTCTTCAGGTTCCTTCAACAGTTAGTTCACAAAAATAAGCACCACCAGTAGGCACTTGTTCCCCGGATATTTGGATGGCATGACTTGCTGTTTGGAGTGTCGCTACAAACAAGGGTGGAAGCATAGACTAACTTAACTAATTTCTGATAACTAAAAGCAGGAGAGATGCATGTTGCTTGAATTGGGACACTGTAAAGATAGTATAGTCATCAATATTAATATTTCCTTTCTCCTTGAAAAACATGCTCAAACACATTGTTACTCCTTCATCAGGTATGACAACTTTGTGGATCTGATTTTCCACAACCTATGGGCTAAAGCTAACTGCAGAAATTATGCAAACATATCCCAGAATCTTTCCCGCTTCACTGCAAATAAATACCATTTTTCTTTATCTGTCCCATCTGAATGCTGTAGAAGTTGTGTGTACCCACGCAACCACATACAAAACCACGTTCCTCTTTTCACTAGCCAAAAAGGTGATGCTAATTTTGCTTCATTCTCTTGTTTTACTATCTTACACTCAATAATCTAAGAATAGAAAGTGAAAGAATTAAGAATAGAAAATGAATGCACAATTTTCAGGGATAGAAATGAAGAACTCAAATATGATGAATCAGTTGTAAAGCAGAGTCTGTAAACTGAAAAGATCTGCTCTCAGTCAACCATGGTTAACTGTGCACAGTGGTTCACTGGGGAAGGCAAGTGTTATAATGCCCTGAATGGAGAACACTGAGTGTCATATTGTGAATGAGAGTCAGATCCCAAAAACAGTGCTGTAGATTTTCTTGAGAGATTGCTCATGTAACAAGTGACCAAAACAATTCAGACTTACTCTGTCAGCTGTCAAACAGATGACTGGTAACCATTTTCTTTGAGGGAAAGAAAAGACAAATGAAAATGGAATTGCAGAAGGAGAGGTAGTATCTCCTGGCATCCTTGTGCAGTATCTAAACGGTCAGATGAGTCTAGAGAGGTTTTCAAACTTGTAGGAAGATCTCCTCTACCTTAGAAGTGTACTTTCTTGCTCAATGAGCAGCTGTGAAATTTACATTTTTTTAATGAATTTGTTAATCTCTCTAGGTAATTTTTTCTATACGCAGTTTTTTAAAAACATAAAGCATTTCTAGTAATTAGTTCTGTCCCTGAATGATCCTTACGTAAATGAAAATAGAGCAATTTCTCATAGTCTTCATGATGGAAGCCTATCTCAAAAAGGGAGATGAATAAGGAGGGAGCCTTGACTTGGCATACAATCTAAGCAAGGGCACAGTCTCTGTCAAGTTAAAGGGTGTTAAAGAAGAACAGCACGGCTGTAGAAAGTAGACAGAAGGGCATCAGCTTAACATTGTTTTAGCAGAGACATCACCATCATGGCAAGGAGCAAAACTGGACAAAGAGAGAGAGAAGGACATGTGTGGGAACTCGAGTAAGAAGATGAGAAATTATAATTCAATACAACAGTGAAGTGGGGGTCAAAGTACCTTCATATTTTATCCAGGTTCTTCTACTTAAAAAAAAACATTCCATGAAGGAAAGTTTCAATGGTTCGACCCATTTGCCTGGAATAATAAAGTGGGATATGTGTCACAATGAAAGTATACTTTTTTCGTAAAGTAAGAAAATCTATGAACAGTCTCAGATTATTTCTTAGACTAATGATAAGGCTTAAACATTTAATTGGAGTCTACATATCTGTTAAATCATGTTTTCTATGTTATTACTAAATATGTCTCTTCATAAACAAAGTAACATTTCATTTGTTCAACTGTGGGATTAAAGGATTTTTTGAAACAAAGAATCCCTGAGCTCTTTATATGCTATAGACCTATTAGTGAGACTGTATATTGTGATGTTCACTGAAAGGGGGGCAAACCTCAGCCCATATGCCAAATACAGTCTACTGAGCCATTTCATGCCAGTGTCATACATACATCCCAAGTCTGCCTGATTTGCCCTACTGAGCCTTGATGGAGCCAGTCTCTTGAAGTTTTCCTAACTGTGTGTTTGTAGGCTTGGGTTTCTAACTGTGAGACAGGCCTCAAGCTGGATCACACTCTGAGGACACATCTGCTTGAGGGATGCATGTTTGCCATGTGATAGGACTGAGCCATGTGATAGTTGCAAGTTGACCACTTCACAACCTTCCAGATAGCACCCTAAGTCCTCTTATGGGTAGAGGGAAGGATTTCCACTTTATGTCTCTGTTTCTTCAGTAAAAGTGTGCTTTGATAACTCAGCTGTTACCATTACCTGCCTCTCACATGGATGTTTGTGACCTCCACTGACTGTGAATGAGCACCATTGCTGTAAGAGGTTCTGCTGAGGTCCTTTGTTTCTCTGTGTATGAAGACTAGTATTTTTCCTATGTTTTATGTTTTTCCTCAGTGATCTGAGTTTCACACAATGGTAAATTATTTCTTTTTCTTCACTTCCTCCCCTACTCCCCTTGATACTGTACCACCTGAAAGTTATCTGTGGAAGATAAACAGTTTCCTATATTGGAGTGCCATTCAAAATTCCTCTTCTTTTTTCTGTTTTGGTTTGGAGAAAAAATGGTGAACCAATGTTTAATAAGCCTAAGTATAACCTTTCCTCATTTTCCTGGTATTACTGGAAAACTGCAAAGCTGTCATACCTTTTAAATGATGCATCAAAATGAAGTGCTAAAACAGAGTCCCAATTTACCCTGGCTTGTAATTTTCTGACAGATGCCAAGAAGAGGCAGGGAGCTCCATTTGACTAAACTGGAAAAAATTCCATAGAAGACAAATCTAACTCACTTTTTATTTATCATTTCTGTAACCTAGTCCACCTCTTCCATCAATATCATAACTATTGAAGGCAAACAGTAAATGTCTATAGTTCGACGTACTTGCACAGAAGACTGGCAGTGGAATTTTGCCTTTTCAAGGGCTGTCCCCATCTCATTCAGGCCTGTAGCACACTGCAGGTGCTGGAAGAGGGAGGCTGTGCTGCTGAAATAGCAGCGAGATTTCAGTCATTGAATTTCAGACGCTGCCTCTGCTTAGTGCAATGGGATATCCCAGCTGAACTTTTCAGACTCACAGAGAGCTGATTAACACAGTCCACAGGATATGTTCTAGATTCAAGAAATATTTTCAGATTTTTGATGTCAAAGTAAGTTTTAACTGTGGGCTATATTTCAAAGACTTTGTAAGACACAAAATAGAAGAATCACAGCTCTAATTTGTTGCATCTCAGAAGGCTAGATCTGGTCTTGAAATGTAGAATTCATGTTGGAAAAAATAGAGCTCCTCATCAGTACTAAGTATAGAAAATGGCGGGAATGAGAGCTTAAAGTAAAGCATGCTCATCTTTAACACACCTGCTCTATAACACATCCTGGGATAAGAGAGCAGACCATTATCAAAGTGAAATGAGAGTGCACTTCATGTCAGTCTTGAAAAGAGTTTTATAATCTGTTAAATCCTCTTCAGATTTTTAAAGGAATGGTTATTAAAAGTAAAAGAAGGTCGTCTTATGTCACTTGGATTTCAGCAAGAGTGAAATACAAATAAGATGGAAATCTGTGGCAAAATTCTCATTGCCTTTTGCAGAACTGTAAGTCTTCCTACTTTCATTCTATATTCCTTATTAGTCAGAGCTTTTTAGGTTGTTCTGTGGTTTTATCAAGATTTCTTCAGGATGTACCCTTGTGGGTTTCTGCTGTCTTTCAGGATTCAGGATTTTAAAGCATTCTTCCACTAAATATTTTTCTTGTTTCCTTTTCAGATAACAAATGCACAAAATATGGACTAATCCAAAGCTTGTTTATATCAGAGCAAGTATTTTCTGTTTACTTAAGGCTTGGAGCTTGGGCTCTTCAACTGCAGAAAAAACCTGGTGTTGAAATTCCTCAAGCAGTGATGCAGGTTAAATGATTGGGAGTTTTGCCTGAATGGGTTGCTAAGAGGACAGGCAGTAAAATAATGCTTCACCCCCCTCATTTGCAGAGGTTACAAATATCTTGGTTTGAGCCTGTTGGAGAGTGTTTCCGCTCGGCTGCCTCTGAGGCCAGCTCTGCCTGTGCTCAGGCTGGCAGGCAGCAGCCAGGTCCGGGCCGGCAGCCATGCTGATGTGTTGGGACAGGAAAACACCTGTGACAGCGGATCGATCCACACAACTCATGTGATCTGCTGTATCTGCAGCAGACCCCTTCACACAGCACAGCCGGTGCAGGGACCCTCCTGGTGAGAGGGGGCTGTGTTCTGCCATCCAACTCACAATCCCGACCCGGTCCCTGCCAGCTCCTGGGACAACTCTCCACGGTCTGAAGCATGTTTATCTCACAGTGTGTAGGATAAATGCATATAAGTATATAAATTTACGTATTATACAAGGGGAATAATCTTTTTTCTTATCTACGTTATCTGAAGGTAAATGTTTTATACCTCACTGAACAGAGGAGGAAGTCACACGCAAAGGACAGGACTGAGCTCACCTAGCTTTAGATACCTATGCTGTAGACATGTCTGAGACACTCTCTAGGGGATCCATTGATAACAGAGCTAAACAGGCATTTTGAGAGTGGGATTTGTCAGTTCATTCTAAACATCTTCTTTAGGAAGAAATTATCTACATTCTAGAAGTGTCTATTCATCCTTTAGCTGCAACGGACATGGAAAAGGATTAGCTGTGTGGGTACTAAGTATCAAATTGCTTCTAATAGTTTTGCTTTTACAAAGTCCTGTGAAAAGCACATGGCAGAGGAAGGAGTTTCATGACAGTTCTTGACTCACACCCTAAAAAGTGGACCATTCTTCATAGGACACTCTCATCTCCATTAATCTCTACTTTTTTTTAAAAAATCACCAAACTTTGTAATACACTTCAGTATGATTGATGATTTCTACTCCAGAGTTTGCTGTAAGCTGCAAAAGCAGAGGGATGCTCCAGATAAGGATCATTGCTTATTAGCAGAGTTGTGTGTGGGCAGGGAATGTTTAAACAGCACCTGTCCATGCTAAACCTAATTCAAGTCAATGCCACAAGAACATGATATTGTGTGATAAATTAATAATGAAAAGAATGACGAAAGAGATGTGTCAGCCCAGAGGAAAAAAGAAAAACACTACTTTTTTTTCTTCTGCACCTGCAGTGGACCATTTTACTCTGAATGCCATACACACAGTACTTCTAAAAATGACATTTCACTGTGGTGGATTCAGAGGGAGGTATTTACACTTTAAAACACATGGGTAATGAACACTTCATGATGTTGTTGTTACTAGTGAAAAAATAATAATTGATGAGTAAATGTTAAATTCTTTCACATATTTTTCTAACTTCATAATTTAAAATATGAAAAGGGATTTAAGACAAACTTCTGAAGAGAAAACCCAGAAGTTCAGGATTTTAACATTAGTACTGCATCCTACTATCAAGCTTCAGTGTTTTCCACTGATTGGGTACATAATTCCTCAGGTGTGTAAGCAGTGGTCAGAATGAGATAATGGGACTCCATTAGTGTCAATAGGGCCCTACAGAGCACTCTGAAGACTTTTGTGGCATGAAATGAGCCCAGAATTCCTCCAGTATCACTCTTATGTGGTAAGCATGACCTGCTGGAACAAGATAAGGATGATGATGGCTTTGAAACATGGCTCATTGACTGTGTTGAAGATTGGTAGAATCACATGAGGAAGAGCACCATGTTGCCTGCAATGGATCTGCTGTAGCTATTAGGGTGAGAGTGTAGTAATTCCTACATAGGCTGGGAAAGAAGCAGACTGAAGAGCACCATGTTGCCTGCAATGGATCTGCTGTAGCTATTAGGGTTAGAGTGTAGTAATTCCTACATAGGCTGGGAAAGAAGCAGACTAAGTTGTCAAATGAATAATTGGTTCCCTTTCCAAGCAAATCTTTTTCCATTTTTCAATAGCTAGAGAATGCTGCTGTTGCTGTTGAGTCTGCTCTCTAGTAAGGGAACAGTCTTCCTTTCCAGACCATCAGTATTTGCTTGCAGCTGAAATCTGTTTGGAGCCCTGTTCTGGAAATACAGCTGAGGAGAGATGAGCTTAAAGGTTGCTGTCACTTGGAAGAAAACTATGGTCTGGCAGTCTGGCTGGGGCACAAATACATCACTGCGTCATACTAAGGATTAGTTTGATCTCTTCAGAACAAAGTAGGAGCTGTGCTATGGGAGGTCCTTAGGACATGGGGCTTTGAAGCTGCATGATGCCAGCTCCTCTGACCTCACAAGGAACTGAAGTTTCTTCACCCTGTTGATAAACAGAAAAATTTCTGAAATGCTGACTCTGGAGATGTTGGCAGCTTTCTGTTGCACTACTGTAGGTTTCTACCAACTGCATAGGAGTAAAATCCAGAATTTGAATGACTTAAATTTGCTCTTCAGACCTAGAAATATGACTTGCAGAATGTGCACGCCAAAAATTATATATCCCTAAAATAAATCCTAAAATATTTAACTAATTTAATTCTTGCAAGATGGGCACTTCATGGTAGATATGTCATACCATGTACTTTCACATGTCACTTTTTTCTAGTATGTAGTAGGGGCTGCTGGTTCATCCCTTATTTACTCTTCTAGTCCAAACAAAGATAACTGCAGGAAGGGAAACATGTGGGCTGGTATTGAGTTGATATAAACTAATGCACAGTCCCCGAGTCTGAGGTAAAGCCACTGTGTCACACCTATTTTGAATCCTTCCCTTACCTCTGCAGAGAACCAGATGTTAGGGGCCATGATGACTCCAACACTGGCTCAGAACCCATTGGTTTTCCATGCTCTGAAGTTGCTCAAAGTCCCTGTCCAAACTGAATTTTGCTCCCTAAAGTGGGGTACGAAAGGATTTTCTGGAGAAGAATATCTGTCTGGTATCCTTTCTTTCTTCTCATGGTGAGTGGAGCTGCTTTTTCCCTACTTGGATGAAATTACTGAAAGTGAGGTGGTGCATCATTCTCCACACTCTCTATAATGGAAACACAAAGACCTCCAAGCAGTGATCCAGATGATACATTTTTTAAGTCAGGAATCTTCCTTTTCCACTGAGAGCAGAAGAGGGGGTATGAGGTATTCCTTTATCATTAATTAATGACTGTTTCTCTTTCCCATTGCCTCTGTTCACACAATCACAGAATTTCTGAGGTTGGAAAGGTTCTCTTGAGATCATGTAATCCACCCAGATGCTAAAGCCGGATCAGATAGAACAGGCTGCTCAGGGCTGCGTCTGGTTGGATTTTGGACACCTCCACAGATGGAGACTTCACAACCTCTCTGGGCAACCCATTTCAGTGGTTGGCCACCCTCACAGCAAAAAAAAAAGTATTTCCTTGTGTTCACATGGAATTTCCAAAGTTCCCATCTGTAGAGCTTCTTTCCAGCCAGTTGGCCCTGCATGTGCTGGTGCCTGGCTTTATTCCTCCCCAGATGTGGGACTTTGTATATCCCCTTGTTGAAATTAATGAGATTCCTCTCTGTCCAGTTCTTGAGCCTGTTGAGGTACAAGGCTTCCCATTATATTTCTGCCTGCTTAATGAAAACTGTAGAAACTTGTATACAACCCGTATTGCAATTCACAACTAAAAAAATTTCCTCCTCCAGTTCCAAAGATATTTTCACCAAAAGCAGAAATCAAACAAAATGAACCAAATAAGAACATTCTGCATTTTTATATATGTAAATATGTCCCAATTAAAAATCCATGTCATAAAATCATGTTTTGTTTCTTCACGTAAATAAATTTAAATAGGGATGAACTGAAACCACAAAAACAAGACCTTCATGTAGCTGGGTCTGACTGTTTTGTGCACAGACAAATCTAGATAGTGTCTTCTAAAAAATATGACTATGACACCTGTTTTTATAGAATCATAGAATCATAGAAAGTTTTGGGTCGGAAGGGACCCCTAGAGGGTCATCTAGTCCAACCGCCCCCCAGCGAGCAGGGACACCACTAACTGGATCAGGTTGCTCAGAGCCCTGTCCAACCTGGTCTTGAATGTTTCCGGGGATGGGACCTCCACTACCTCTCTGGGTAACCTGTTCCAGTGTTTTACCACCCTCATTGTAAAGAATTTCTTCCTTATATCCAGCCTAAACCTACCCTGTTTTAGTTTAAAACCATTACCCCTCGTCCTGTCACTGC
>Ga0065711_1003267_pt1 | contig 28853 bp, 21 predicted proteins | sample Hoacrofraction12_FD_59098 | JGI IMG/M metagenome (GOLD analysis project Ga0065711, IMG submission 59098) | Hoatzin crop microbial communities from Cojedes, Venezuela - Epithelial fraction 12 v2 (version 2) | ecosystem: Host-associated > Birds > Digestive system > Esophagus > Crop | place... | reverse complement strand
TCTTTTCCTTTGCTGGGAAAACAACCATGCTGCGTTTCGACATGGGGGCAGTCCACAGGATGCAGAGCGAGACTCCAGCTTCTGAATCCGGATTCAGAGAAAGCTGCATAACATCCTGACAGCGGGCTCCCATCTTGGTGAGAAGAGGGGCTTTTAAAGCAATTTCCTAGCTGTTAATCACCTCACAGAGCACTTACAGGAGGAAAACATGGCCACTTTACCTCGGTAACCGAACAGAAACTGAAGCCTTCCTAATTCTAATCCTAACCCAGGCTGTTTGTAAACCTGTCCAGCTGTATGGAGGCAACTGGTAACATTTTTTCACCACATCTTTTGTCCGGTTCCTTCACTCCTGTGCTCTAGACCTGGCCCTGACCTTGTAGTCAGTACCATCAAGACACATTCTTGGGCAGGAGGCAGAGCCTCCCTGAAGCCAGCAATACAGTGGAAACAAGGAATGACATGGGACTGGGGGACTACTTTAGAGACATTCCAGCTTGGGAGCCTGATTTCTACACTCGTGGGAGATATGTGAAAACAGGGCAAATGACACTAAATTAAAACGCACATTTCTTTACATCTCTGTCTGCACAGCATGGGACCACAGCTCTGTAGTGCTTACCTGGAGTGGTAGGACTGATGCCAAGGGGTGCCAAGCGTACCCTGAGATATTTGCATCATGCTGGGATCGGGTTGGTGTTCTGCAAATTTGGTTGAATGCCAGGAGTGGGGTCGGCCTGGAGTTTCACTCCGCCTAGGTAAAAGCAGAAGGATTTCGCACATCAGCAACATGCCAGCTCTTCCAAGGAAGACGAATGTGAAGTAACAACAACAGTCACATTCAAAATTGCTCACGTTCACGTCTGTTTCCCTGCTATGTTCTTGTCCCTTTCAAGTGAATCAAGCAGTAATCGCGCACTGTTCCTGACACACACACAACACACTCCCCCTCCTATCTGCAAGGCAACAGGCATGGGCAGACAAGCAGGTTATCACTGAATGTGGGGGGTCTTCCCCTCTACCTCCCAGCCAGAAGCCTTACCCCTTGGGGACGAGCCTGGGGGCCCATTCACAGGGATCAGCTTACAGGCTGGGCTCTGTGTGGACTCCCACACGATGCACCAAGCCGGGTGGCTGCATGTGATTCTCACTGATGCTGAAAGAGTGCTTTTCTCAAAAGGTTCCCTTCATTTTAAAGTGATGGCTGGCAAAGGCATATAAAGAATCAAATACCGTGAGGGGGTGGAAGCCCGTACAATGCTGTTTTGATCTCTCCTCGGCGCTGATAAAAATGCAGGAAGAGACATGACAACCAAGTGCCAGCGATGTGCGTCCTTTGCATCCCCCAGGGCCTTGCAGCCAGCCAGCTGTCCCCCTGGAGCATGTGAGCCTGGGTGTGTCCCCAGGCACAGCACGGCTGGCATTTGGTTGCTTCAGTCACCAAGGCTAAGGAAGGCCTCCATCAGCTCTTAGGAATAAAACACCGACAACCTTATTTAGAGCACATAATGGTGCAATGGAAAGTCAAAGCAGGGGATTAGCAATCAAGTACCCTGAATGTGCTGCACAGACTCTCCTTCACCCCAGCCTTTGGGCTCGTCCTTAATCCTCCCTCTGCTTTCCACAGAGGATCTCTCCTCCTACTCTAGCACTCATCTCAGCAGTTTCTAATTCTTCCCGTGAGAATGAGGAGCAGCACTGGGCCTGTATACTACTGAAGTTCTAAACATGACAGCCTGCAGGACAACTCTACCTATAAAGCATAAATGCAAGAGAAGGATATGATGTGTCTCTAAAGCCTTTTTCTCACTGAAAATTTCACAGTACAGCACCTCCCGAATAAGTCAGTAAATAGATTAAAATGCCCTCTGCAGATGTAAACCAGACACCGAAAGAGGACTCTCCTAGTACTCCCTAAGATTGTGAAAAGAAACAATACAGGAAAATGTACAAAGTAAAAAACGATTGTCAGGGTCAGATCCTATACTAGCACAAGTTAACATTGGCACCAGCTGATGTTCTGTGACATGGAAAAGCATTGGCAGAAAGTGAGAGGTAGAACCATTTCACCAGTAGTTTTTCCATATAGATTTCAGAAGCACAGGTCATTCTCTCACCATCAGCTAAAAGAAGAAAGACAAAGGGACATTCTTTTCCTTTTAACATTTGTTGTGACAGGACTGTCTTAAGGAAAGCTGAACTGGAGGTTTACAGAGGGCAAGCTGAACCAAGCACCGTTTTACCATTACATGTGTAGGTGTGTTTAAAACAGAGCTCTTTTGTTAAGCTCCTTGCCCAGAGAAACAAGGAAGCTGAACGCTGCTGGATGGGAAGTGGACAAAACTGTTTATGAAGAATAACCTGCATTCTTGCCTTTTTTGTTGCACAGATTTAAAGACTCTATTTGTACTTTCAAGCAGCACAAGCCCCCAGCATTATTTTTTTGCTTGGGAAAGCACACAATGATCACAAGCAAAGCACGTTATCCCGTGATTTGATCAGTAAAAAGCTGCAAGGGAGCTGTGTAGCCGATATTCTGAGACACAGGTATTTTAAACCCTTTTGGTCGATGTCCGTGTAATAATACAACACGTGAAGCTGTGAATTTAAGTCAGAAGACATGCTGTACCAGCTCAGTGTGGGATAACCTGGCATTGTTTCCACACCTACCTGATCCTGGAAATGTGGATTAAGGGTAACCGAATCTTAGCTGAGCTTAAGCCACGAGAGGAAGCGCTGCGGTACACATGATCTCCAGCTCATGTTGCAGACTCACGCAGGCGATCTCCAAGGAGGCAGCAGGATGGAAGTATGGAGAGTCTCTGCACACACACGTGCACCAAAAGGCAGAGAACAGGCCTGACCCAGTCTCCACTGAATCAACTGTAGGACTCTCCTTGAGACGGAGCTCCGAGGTTGTAAAGGAAAGGCACAGCCAATGCTGACAGTGCCTGCGTGTGGGCGTTCAGGGAACGCCAAGAAGTTCCTAGCTTCAGCCTTCTGTAACACCTGAAAATAGCACCTTGCTTCACCCTACTTCCTTAAGCTTAGTTTATAATTGTTATTGCCTAATTAGGGAGAAGGACTGGAACTGGAGTGCAATACAACCGTGAGCAGCAGTGTCTAAAGGAGAACAGCTATCTGCCTTTACAGATGGAGGGGGAGCTGAACATGGTTAACCTGCCAATTTTGCAACAGCTTTTGGTTACACTTGCTTTACTGCAAAGCATAACTTTCAGGAAGTAATAAAAATCAGTGCAAGATTAAAATCTTTTTGGCAAGTGGGGCAAAACTGTTTTTGTGAAGCCCACATCAGATCCTGATTCATCCCAGACAACTGGCTGAGTGATAAAACTTGCAAATGCAGCAGCTAATTCCTGACTTAGTTGAAGACAAATCATTAGATCTTTAACTGGTATAAATTTGGTGTAGCTCCGTTGGCTTCAACAAAACCAGGAGAAACAGCTGACACTTTGTTCCAAGAGGCTGTAGGATTTCAAAATGCAGACTGTAATAATAACAACAACAATGACAAAATGGCCTCATCCCCTTATCCTTTATCCTAGTTCCTCAAGGGCTGCAGCTGTAGCATACTTGCAAAAGCATCTGGACAATTTTACTACTAATAAATTCTCTACTTCAGATAATGGAGAAAGCAATCCCTCTATTGTGAATGCCAAGGCTGGAAAAGAGACTCCTGGTTTCTCATGGACACCTCCAGTGATCAGATAACTTGGGCACCCAGGTCAGGCTGGCATCATGACAAACGCCTCAGAGCGAAGATACCCAGAGAAGTCAGTGGACCTTGATGCAATGCTGGCCTCTAAATAGGCTCCACGGCAGCAGTGACATTGATTACATACCAGATACTGCCAAATTCACACCGTAAACTGGAAAATCAAAGAGAAAAGAATAGTCTTTAATCTTGTCCAGCTGCTGTTATCTGGGTGCTCCTTGGTGCTATACCAGTCACAGCATTTGCAGACACAGAAATGCGACCGGCACATGAGCAGTCTCCTCTGACGCATCCTGGCAAAGGCTGGCTGCAGTCTGGGCTGTGGGGACCATACTGACATTTCTGAGGCCCTTTACTTTAACAGGTGTGTAGGTCTCTTATTAGGAAGAGCTGAGCCTGTTCTTCTCTGTAATCTCTGTAGATTATTTTTATGCTTTGTATGCAAAACAGTAATGAAACTTTATAAAGATACCTTGGCACTAACTCTACAAATGAATCAGCATCTAAAGAACAGCCATCTCAAGCTTTCCTCACAATATAATTGAAAGGTTGATTTATCTTTTTCCCAAGGTTACAAACTAAAACCCTCCAGAACAACATATTCAGTCTAATTTCCATTCTTTACATACTGTTCCTTACTGGTGCCAGCGTACATGCACAGCCTCAGTGCTTTGCAATTCAAACGTGTTCCAGCCCAGTGTCCTCCAAGAGCACACAGATATTTCCATGTAAAAAGGCCCATCTCTAATCAAAGCAAACAGCCTAACTTCTCCAGATTGCCATTTTCATTTTTTTCTACATTTGCCGAGAAAAGTTTCCCTTTTCCTAAACTTCCAAATGGAACAGTTTTGGGGAGAAAAAAAAAAAGCAAAGAAAAGAAAAATAGAGAAAGATGTTCAAACAAACTCTGCACACTCCTCTGCTCCAGGTTTCCGACAGCAGCCTCCAGGTTGCCAGCAGCCAGCGGCACACTTTGGCTGAGGCTGATGAGCACAGCAATACAGCAATACCAACCGCTGCTGCCGCAACAAGAACGGCAGGTGGATGACTGTGGTTACACCCAATTTATGGGACTGGTTTGTACGTTGGGACAAGAAGCAGGAAAGAAACAGTTCCCTCCTCTCACATGCCATATCCTGGTCTTTCACAGAGCAGGATCCTGGGGCACATCATGGGGCGTACTTGCTGTGCAGATTAGATGTGGCGTGAGAGTATCAAAGCAAGGTGCTGAAGCTAGAAGAGAAGGATTTCACAAGGAAAGCACCTTCTCTTAGGAAACGCAGACTGAATTTTATCCTTGCAAACAATAACAGGATGTAACTCAGCCTTTTAGAAAGTTAAGGAGTGGAAGCCAGGGAGGGAATGTTGTAGCTGACAAATTAGCAAGTCAGAGTCATCAATGCCCCAATAAACTGATCCATTTCTACTGCAACACACCCATAGAGCTCGCAGGGAGTTAAGTTTTCATCAGTCTCACGTCTGTCAAATACATCATCCAAGATGGCTGAACAGCAACTGCCTGTGAACAATTCGTCTTCTACCACTGACCTCACGCTCATTTTTAATCTGTCCCAGCAAGCTTCAAAATCCTTCTCAGCAGAGATGGGGGATGATGAAGCCAGCAGAAGCTTTCAAGAAGAGCATCTCTCCCCAAGGAGCAGAATCCACTTGCTGATCCAGGCAGGAGCAGTACTCACCAGGACACATTCACCATGACCCGCAGGGATGGGTTTGACCAGCTGCTGGTGCTAATGTGCCCAAGAAAGACGGGAAGAAATAGAGAAGAGACCTAAGGCCAAGAGGGTCACTCTCTGCCATCGCAGACAACCGCAGTCCCTGTGGGTGTGCTTTCCTGCAGCAGCTGTGTGGGCCAGGTGGCTGTGTGGGCGGTTGCTGGACCTAGAAGGGATAGCCATGGCCTGGGGCCTGTTCATCTGGGGAGGTGGAAAGGGATATTTCTAAACTAACAAAAAGTATGTGGTAGAGGTAGTATGTCCTGAGCTGTACCCCACTGCATGGTGCAGTAGGCTCTTTCTATAGGGAGAGACTCCAATCATAGCAATTTGTATGTACCCTCCTAGGGCGGCTGTGTACCTGCATAGACACAAAGCGTAAACAACGATCTGAATTTTCACCGCTATGGACCTGTCTTCAAGATGGCCACATCTAAAAGGAGTGCTAGCATAACAGGAATACGTTCTACAGACGTCCTAACATACTGCTGCAGTCCTTATGCCTAGCTATTAAGCAGGAGATGAAGGAGAAACTAAAGCACTCGGAAGCCTATTAGGATTTCGACAGAGCGAGGCCACAATCTACTCAAAGCAATGTCGCTCTTAATTAAAGTTCAGTCATGGTTCTAAAAATAAGCATAACAGACAAGGCCAATTAGAAAGAAGCTGGACCATAATGGCGTCAGCTTGATGTGTCTTTCACTGAATCTGTCTTTTTAGGCTCACAGAGCCCTTCTGGTAAATTCTGGGGCAGGAGAGATCCGGAGTGAGCTCTGTCCCTTCGCAGTTTTGACTAAAAAGAAGGAGAACTTGTTAGAAAGACCTGAAGTATATGAAACAATATTTTGTGTCTCCTCACCTACAAAGGAAAGGGCGAGTTGCACTCCCCACCCCTCCTCATGTCAGATTAAAACTCTCCCCAAGTAAAAAACACACTGAAAAACCCCTCACTTCAGAACACTTAGGTGAAACATATGAATATTTTCAGACCAGTACACAAACTTCTTTTCCACAATATGTTAATCTCTGCAACTTCTAGAGGACAACTCCCCACCCAGGGAATCCCTTCAGAGTATCTCACAGTTTTTAGCAGTCTCAGTCTTAAAAAAAGAAAAAACCTTGAGAAAAATACCCCAGCCGAGTTCAGGACTCTGTCCCAGACTAGTCTGGCCTCATTTCTCTCTCCAGCCAGTGGCACAGGCAGATGTCGTGCCTGCGTGTTGTTTCCAGTTGACATGTCAGACACTATTTGTTGTCTCCCTTTGACGAGCATCACTTGGGATGTCTGGGTTGCATCAGACCAGGCCCTGAGTGCCATATCAGAACTGGGACACAGGTACTGAGCTCCCTACAGTGTCTCTGAAGTGAAGAAGTAGAGAATCAGAGGCTTCTGCTCAGATTTCCTGTTACCATCGCCAGCTCTTCAGGAAAAAATCCCCACCATACCACTGGAAAGAAAAGCCCTGCGTGAAAGCAGAGATGACAACCTCGTATGTGGATGTATATACAGATTTTTTCTACTGTTCTTCTCAACTCCACATCCAGGAAACAGCCTGTCTCTCTTTCTCCTCTCCCTGGCAACAAAGGCAGGCAGAGAAAAACAGTGCAGAAGGATTATTTTGTGGATGGCTGAGGATACTTGAAAGCATCAGGTGAAAATTTGCCAGAGTTTGCAGGAGACCAAAAATGGCTTTTTTTTGAAAGAAATGCTCTCTGTGTCAGGCTGCAGAAGAAAGTGCTGGGTCGGCTCAGAGGGGATGGCAGTGGTGAGCAACGGTCGCTCCTTAGTTGAACTCAGGAACAGTCAAACATTGTAACTAATGATTATTGGTCTTGCATGTCACACCTCTGTGTTATCACATTTGTTTGGTGACCCCCAGGCTGTCTTATCCAAGAAAGGGGTATCTATCCATTTTCCAGAAAATGAAACAAAGGCCTCAAGAGTTGAAGTAAGTTACATAAAGTCACCCAACAGGCCTACCGCAGAGTGCAGTGCTGGGAACTAGGCCGCGTGCTGCTGCTGCTGCTTCATTTTCCCTTTACCCAAGCATATGCCTGACCGGCAATATTTAGATTGAGGACTTTGCCCTACACAAAGAAAGGGTCCCACTGACATTCCCTGACACTAACCAGACAACAGGCTCGAATAGGAACAGCGGGGCTTTAGTTATTAGTGTATGTATGTATGATGTATACAAGCTTCATCCTTGTTGATTACAGGATTCAAGGACTTTGTCCTACTGGGATCTTCCAACAGCTTTCTTTTCTAAAGAAAGCATTACCAAGCAACATGGTAAGTATGATTTAAACTGCAAAATAAAGAGTATTTCAGATCTCTGTTTTGAGAAAGTACTGGCTGCCAGGATAGTCCATCGGTGCCGTTCACACAGGACTGCGGCTTAGACGTGGATGCCAAGACAGCCTGGTACTTACAGCATGTGTAGGCTAGAATGAGGAGCTAGTGAGCACTGGATTGAAGACCCTCTGCAACTTTCCTCTTCTTGATACAATTTTACTCTGTCTCCTTTGCTGGAAAAAGATAAATAAAGAACAGACATGGAAACGAGACACCTGACTAACTTACAGTCTTTGAGAAGGACCCTATTATTTACTGTCTTCTCCAGGCATTCACATAATCTTTCAGAGTGCAGGCAGAAAATCTCAGCAGCCAGACCCTACAGTGGCTTACCCTGCCCCTGGCTTTGCAGAAGTCACAAACCGGCATTGATCTATCCATATTGATGAATTGGTCCAACAGGATTAATTCAAATAATTTTTCCTCATTCTTCTCCAGTCAGTAAATTAGTTAAAAAGACAGAAAAACAAGCATAGCTTAGATTCTTTTGCACCCTGATATCAAACACACAGCAACTTGCAACAGGAGAGACTTAGAAACAATGGAAGGAATGTGTTTTCCCAGTCTCGTTCAGTGCTTAGGAGGAACTCGGTGGCTGGCAGCAGAAACGCTGCCCTGTGAGCCTGATTATCCAAACGTGAAGCAGACAGTGAGTCATGGCAGGTAACCAAGGGGATTTTCAGGGCAAGCGTTTTGGACAGTAGCTGGGTTCTCCTCTGAGTTACAGGGCTACAAATCACAGGCAACGCTAATAAACTCAACACCAAAGTGCTAACGTGGAAATGATACACGGGAGAGAAGAAGGTCCTTTAGGTGCCCGCGCTGAATGTATGTACGTATATACAAACATTAATGGGGGGACGGGGGATCTGTTCACATACAGACTGCTTGCTGAGGTACTGCAAGAGAAAAAAAAAAAGGCAAAGGGTACCAAGGGCAGTTTAATCTTTTAGCTAGCCAGGTGAATTTGTGATTTACTCTTGGCTGGGAATACACCTTCCCACTGTTCCTGCCGGGAGTATATCATTAGTACTCACACCAGTGGGGGAAGAGAAATAGCAAATCTGCAGTGATCTAACACCATTCGAGCCACAGAACAGCTAACAAACCTGTCCTCTCCCTCAGGGAAACTTTTAATCACTTTGGTAATAAACATGGTGATAAACATCACTTTGGTGGTGAAAGACACCCCTGCATCTGGATTCTAGACCTGATTCTTCCCTCCTTCTCATCTCAAATTGCCCTTTACCGATGGGTAGAGCTGCAGTAATGTGGCTGTACTAGCTGGCAATGCCACTCTGGCCTTGATTATTTTGCGCAGTGGAGGAAATGAGGCAAGCTTCAGTGAGCAATCATTGAGTGTACACTGCGGAGGGCAAACTGCAGAGTGGTGCTGTGCTGTTCCTTTCCATAGATGCTCAACTGCAAAACCTGAGAAACCGGTCCCGAGCTCTGGACTTCCCCTTTGAAAAAGGACATTCATTCAGCACCCCAAGTTTCAGAAACCGATCAGGACTGCTGACCGCCCGTCGCCTTCATCGCCTAGGGTGAGTCTGTGGAAAGTAAACAAGCAGGGGAATTGCACCCGGTGCTACAGCCAAAGCAAAGGCTGCTGAGTCTGAAATACCCTCCCACACTCGAATTCTTATACATTAAAGCAACTTCCTGTTTGTAACCAAAGCTTCTGAGATATGCAGACACAGCCTCTGACACTGCCAGAATAGTAAAGCAAAACATTGGCTCTGCATCCAAAGACAAATTAATCCAATTGAAACGCTAAACTTCGGAGCTTCTGCGAAGATCTGCTACTAGATCGACAGGCAAGCAGGATTTACAGAGGGTGTATGCTGAGTAACTCATTGCTATAGGAAGGTGGTGGAGGTATGAGAGCTTCTGTCCACAATTTGCTGTGGGTCACATACCTCAGGAACTGCAGTCCCACACCCCAGTCTGAGATAAATCTCTCCCTGACAAAAGTACCTTGAGGAGAGATTTCAGCTTCTAAAATCTGCTCCATCTGAGAGAGACACGATTTATGGTGCAAATCTTCATCTGGAGGAAAGCAATACAAACCTACTGAGGTTACACACATGAGTGCTGGCAGAAGAGCTGAGCCCTTTCTCCTCCTTTTGCAGCTACCCAGGTTGTGCAGGGTCAGCATCCATAACTGTCTGCAGTGGCTAAAAGCTGGAGCAACTCCATTAAGGTCAGTGAGTTTGCTCCAGAAGTGCATCCTTGCTGATGAGATCAGAACGTGACTTCACGTGTCACACTCCCTTCTCAGCTGCTCCGTGACTTCACGTGTCACACTCCCTTCTCAGCTGCTCCGTAACAGGCGCTGGGCCACACTTCCTCCAGCTATAGGAAATCAGTGTAGCGTCTTGACTTTAAATAAGTCAAGGTCTGGCCTGAACGCAATGTTGCCTATAAAAGTCACTGCTTTGACTTCATGGTACAGTCTCAGAAGACTGGGACACAAAAATCTATGAGGTCACCCAGATTATCATCTGACTGATGTAAGAGACTCTCTTGATGCCAGCAAAAGCTTTGCCTGCATAAATGCCGTAGGACTTGGTCCTAAACTGCATGGACAAAGGAAAGAAATCAGACTCTGCCACAACACTGGCCGATCCAGAGCAATTCAGGAAACTCACTTCTGAAGACATTTAATCAGTTAAAAATGCAGATAGGCACTCAGCAGGATTGTCATGAATGCCAGACTCCCACTGAAACTCAGGAACTTGGAAGAAGCCAGGTGGTTTTGGAAAGCCAGGCACTTCAAGCTGGGGAGCCACAGCAGGCTGACATCATTTCTGTGGACATATTTTGGTCCAGCATCTCTGACGACCTTTACCACCACTGACGAAGTTTTTGAGGAGAAAGGACACCTCTTCCAGGACTCCTCCTCAGTGAGTCATCCTCAGGCATATTGGCAGCCAAAGCAGTAACTGTTTTACACCCAGCCCTATGTAAATGTAAATGTTACTGACATCCAACAATGTTGATGTTTGACTCAGGGCTCAAAAGGTGAATTCATTTCTCTGGCACCATGCTGAGGGCAAGGAAACCTTGGGAAAATGTGGGCATGAGGTTAAGAAACTGTCCTGGACCTCTTCCACCGCCTGACGCCGCAGACACTGGGGATTCACGCTGCTCCATGCCAGCACTACTGCTGCCCTCACTCCAACAAAAGGGAAGTGGAGTTTGCCAGCTGCTCTCCAAGAACAGCGGCCACAAAACACACACAGCAGACAGGGACAGAGACACCCACATTCTCACCTGGTCTTCAACCGTAATTTAACTCCTGACCATGTGGTTTTGCTGGGCTGAAAGTCAGTGGTCACACAGTCCAGACTGAGTGGGTTGGGAGACAGGTCAGTGCATCCCTTCACTGCATGTGTGTCCCTGTCAAAAGAAACCAAGGCCATGTAAACATTAACACACAAAAAACTCAGACCTTGTATCCTACATTTAATAAGGATTTTTGGAAAGAAACCATTACACAGACTCAGGGGGCAAGGTAGGGGCATCAGTCTAGTTTTTAAAAAGTGCAAAGAAAATGTCACAGAAAATGTCACATGTATCCCTTTTCTTCCCTATGATGTTGCCCAGGCAGGCTACAAGAGTGAGATTTTGCTCTCCTTTATACCTAGGCAGTGCTCAGCCCCTGTGAGTGCCCCTCACAACAGCTCTGGAGGAGCTGCACAATACCACAGTGCTGCTCCTCGGCACGCAGGAGAGGGATCAGCTGCAGCATCCACGGCACAAAACTCATTATCCTGCACCTGCATTTTGGTACTCTGCATTACCTCAAACCCTAAGTGTGGAGTTCAGGGGTTGCACTGTGGGATATGCTCTTTCCACACTTAACCACTTTACAAGAGCTTAGGGAACGCTCTGAACACGCAAGACAAAAGCTAAGAGAAAGGTTTACACAGTGAGAGTAAGAAAGAGAAGCCTAAACCCCCCTCTACTGGTATTTCCACAAAGTTAGGAAACAAATATTTACCCCGCTTCATCATGCACACGCAGAAGTCACACAAACATCGTGTAACCACCACTTCAGCTCCTTCCTTCCCGCAGGCACAGGAGAGCCTGAAACGATCCAGTATTCCCACTTGCTCCCATTTTTAGCACTGAAACACGGGAGAGATTTGAAATTTCTGCTTGCTCAAGGAACCCCCACACCGAATAAAAGCGCGTCTGAAAGGACGCCCTCCATGCCTCGCTGGGCCTGCAGCGGCCGTGGCCCGAGGTGCGCTGTAATTGCCTCTCGTAGCGTGCTTAGCTTAGCGGGCTGCAGACTGAGCACACATGTCGGTATCGGGGGCTTTGGATAGCTGAGATGGCTTGGATGCCATTCCGGTGAGAGACCAGCCGTCTTTGTGTCCGGCTCGGTCCTCCCCCACGCTCCCTCTCCAAGCCCCACGTGCCAGGCAGGAATGTTAAGCCTCACATGGCGGATGAGATATACCAGGGAAGCGCAGCAGCACTTTCACCTACATTGGGGAAAGCGACAGGTCCGGAGCAGCCTTTTTGCTCACCCTGCTTATCTTCATCTGAATTCTACCCCAAATCCTGCCTTAGCTGCTTTTTCTTTCTGTGTGCCAAATTCTGTCCTGCTTTGTCTCTGTCACCCCGCTCCATGAGATGATGTCAAGCCTCCCATCAAACTAGAAAGATCCCCCTCCCCGCTCCTGTACCAGCCTTGCTATATACTAGGAGCACAACCTCCTTTGCTGCAGCCTTGTGAAATGCCAATTGCTCCAATTCTCTTTACTTAGTTTACCATGAAAAATTCCTAATTTTTAGAGATTTTAGAGACAGAGAAAGGACAGAAGGCCTTCTACAGATGAGGATTTAAAAGATTGTACGTAAACAATTTATATATACAGTTTTGTAAGCAAAAATATATTTACAGCTATAGTGTTTAGAGGGCAAAGTCCTCTGTTTAAGGCTTTGTATGGCGACACTGGAAAGGTGGTCTCAGCCACAAAGAACTGCACTTCTGCCCCTATGACATTCCTGTGACAAGGGGCCCCACAAAGCCCCTGGGAGCGTTTAAGCACAGCTCAAATTCGCAGTGAGGCTGCTGCGTATTGTGCTGAAGCCTTAACGAGGTGCCTCGCTGACAGCGTTGTGGCAGGATCCCCTCAGAGGGGAAAGGATCTCAGCAGAGGCACTTGTCTTAACTCCGGGGTAAATCCTGACGTCCCTACTCAGGCCTCAGTTCCCACACAAGGAACTACCATCCCTTACACCTCCCTGGTTTGCTAACAGGGCCATAAAGAGAAGATACAGTTTACCTGAAGATCCTTCACAGATCTTTCACCATGTTGGGGTGACACAACCTTCGTTTAAAGGGGAGAACAGGCACTTGACTGTGACCATACCTACCTCATTGATTCGGCGTAACCCTTGCCCCAGTCAAAACTGGTGGGTCACTACCGGAGGCTGGCCCAGCAGCCTTCTTTGCAGAAGTGCCAATGGCTCCTGATGATTTTGAGGGGCAACACAGCTGCTGAGCCCTTTGGGAACAGGCATCTGGACGTCCCAAAGAGCCACCAACTGCCATGGCACTGTAACACTCATCACAACACTGAAACACTTACAAAGTGAAGGTGATTTCTTTGAGACTATTCTCCACGTGCTGTTTCAACCTGTTTGAAAGCAGACGCTGACACAGTAGAAGATCTTTGTCATGTTCATAGGAGACGCCTCGGATCAGCAATGAACTTTCCTAACACACTTCCAGCAGTGCTTAGGTGTAACTTCCCTACCAGTTTCCTAAATAGCAGACTTTGGCTCTCCCAGGCTACACAAGAGCTGTACTCCTGTAGTGAGAAAAGCTGCTGATGTCTTCTGTCCGGTCAGCTACCTCCGAAGTAGCCAGTAACAATATTCAGGACTGGGAAACTGCCCCTGTGCCAAATACATTAAAAAGAGTAATCAGCAGCCTGAGAAACTGATATAAAGGAGTAAGTGCCTACAGCTTCCCGGTCACCACAGCCTAGTGATCTTTCAGCACTTAGTGTCCTGTATTTTTTTTTCCAAAACAGCTTTCAAAACGTGTGACACAAAAAAGAGACAACACAGACTCTAAACTCTGCTGTGAGCAGAGCTTTCTGAGTAAGTTACTTCCAAGCGTTCCCATATGGATCCACGCAGATCTGACCCTCACACTTGGCAGCTACAAGCAGCGGGAGGGTAAGCAGCTTGGGTGTTCCCCCTCGCTCAGTGAGAAACCCGTGCTTGCCAGCACGCATAACTTTGGGGTTTACCTCACAGAGACAAAGAAACGTTAATTAGTGTCTGCATGGGCTCTGGGGTTGTTGTTTAGGGGTAAGAAGGAAATGCAACGGAGTTCTTCCTGAGCCTCTTAAAAAACTATAATTACTGAGCTCTGTGTGGAACAGCAGGCTCAATAAGACATTGAAAACTAATCAGCCAGTCTATAAATCACACCATTAATCAAGCCCAGTGGGGAACACAAGAAATGAAGATCCTTCCACCAGTGAAGCACACACACATTAGGGATGGAGCACAGCAGCTCTTCAACAGCGGCCACTGCCGGGTGCTTCGCCAGAGAGAACGACAGCCACGCAAGGGTGGCTCTAGCAAGAGCACAGTGGGCTGAGCAGGAAAAATACCTGAGGTCAGCATCAAGGCTGCAGCTGTGGAGATGGAGACCTCCTCCAAACAGGACCACAAACCTAGCACCTTTCCTCCACTTGCAGCTTTCTGCCTCACACTCAGTCAAGTGACCTGACTGCTTATCCCGGAAGATTTTCTAAGACATTTCTAAATCATTTTCTAAGGCAGCTCAGTCTAATGATCAGGAGCGTGCTAATCTCTATAAAGAGACTTCTTCAACTGTAACATGGAAACAGCCACCCTAGTGCAAAGACGCTGAGGGCCTACCTTGCGTCTTGACTGTCGCCACTGACGCCTTCTCCTTATTCTCCTCAGAGCGATCGTTCTCCTAAAGCTCGAGCGGCCCCCAGGACGGCATGGCATGATGGCTCTCTGCAACAGCACCCAGCCCACTGGGTTGCTCTTTAAGGTTGGGGCTGCATTTTATTTCGGGATGTTGCAAAGTGCCCTCACAACTGCATAGCTAAAAAGTATCCCTGGCAAGGAGTGGCCTGCAGTTGTTCTTTTTGTTATCATGTCGTTTCTAAAGCACGCAAGTGGGAGACAGGAAACCTAGCGCAGTCTATTTAAAACTCCTTTACCTCCCACCTGAGGCTGGCAGCTGCCTCTGAAATCTTTCCTTTTTTGCAAAGTTTGTGTTTAATTCTGAATTGTCATTTATATTGCTGCTTCCATGGTGCCTTTGGTATGTAATACCACACGTTAATGAGTAGCTGTACAAAGACACTCTGCCCAGCTCTTCCCTCATCTAAAAATATGGCCAGTTAGGATTTTTTCTTGATGCTTGCTCGAGACATAGCGATAGAATACAGTATTACAGATTTAAGCTTTTTTTTAAAAAAAGCCTGCTCCTTTGAAGTTTCATTGCCCCACAGCCTGGTTGCCTCCGCCTTGGGCAGCAAGCACCAGCCGCCAGAAGAGGCAGCACCTCCTGACCCACGCGACAGTATCTCCTCCGCACATCCAGAACTGCCTTTTCTGACGCAGACATTTGTGAAACGTTTCCCTATTTTTACCACCATCTTCAGAGCTCTACAAGAAAGCATGGGTGGCCTTATTTTACGTCAATCAACTCCCTACAAGACTGGTCTGCCTGTTGCTGCCACCCGACACCTCAAGTCCTTCCCAAGCTGACACAATCCCCGCAGAACTCATTCGCTCTTTCAGGCAGATCCTTTTTTTGACCATAGACGACTGTTACCTCCTCTGGCCACCTTATCTGCCTCCTGCGCTGACCTCCTGTTACCTGCATACTTGAAACATTTCATACCATTTATCTTAACCTTTTGGGATCTCGGCTCTTCTTTCTCACTTTCTCTGGTCTTCCTTATCCTTATTTATAAACTCTACATTCCAGTACGGATTGGTTTCCTAAATCAAGCCTAGACAGTAAGTGGAGGTGTGTGCCTCTGCCCAGGAGATCCCCCAACAATTACATCAGAACCAGCTGAACAATTTCAGCCAGGGTCTGCAGAGACATTATTCTCAACGAATTAAACGCCATGTGTCGTACAAATAGTTGCCCTAGTAATGGAAGTAGCATCAGTCTTTGCTTTCATTGAGGAAACACTGTGATGCCAGCTCAGCTGCCTGGCTACAATTCCCCAAAAGGAGAGAGATTTTACACAGGGAACCTGCACAAAACCAAACTTCTGAAGTTTTGTCTGCTCATAGTACTTATTTTGCAGCACGTCAGCCTTACGATCCTTCTGTCTGCACTACCATCCTGTACTCTGCTTTTCTGCTTAGCTGTCTGTAGTTCCAGGTATGAGTCTAATATATGGCTGAGATCATCTGTAAACAGCACCTGGAACTATGTTTAAAAATTATTAAAGTTTTTTTTAATTTTTATTTCAAAATGGGTATTTTTCTAACTGTTCCACATCTTGGAGTCATAATTACTTATTTTAAAAAAACACTAAGTTTGCTGCCACGGTAATAGAAGACCTAAGTCCCAGAGGATCAAACCCGCAAATGTTAATAGGTTTAGTAATTTTCAATGTCTCGTTACTTCTAAGCCCAGTGTTATTCCTAGAAGAGAGGATGGAGCTTAAATTCTGACTTTTAAATCATTCAGGATTGACAGGAACGTTTATAACCACTGTCAGAATTAAGAGCTTTCCTAGAAAAATAACTGCTTACTCACCGACGCCTCTGAAATTGAGATTAAAGCAAGGAACTTCTCTTCCAAGTTCTACAGCAATTTGTAGGCATTTCCTGATGTTTTTCCCCTTTGTTCTACATCAGAACGCAAGGGGTAACCCTCCTCCACTACAGAAACAGCCAACAGCACAGCACAGACACAAAAATAAGGAGAAGCAGCAACAAAGCAGAACTCGACTCCGACAGCCATACAAGGAGGGAGATGGAGGAATTAAGGCTGCTCTTTTATCCTCATAGCACCCCGCGTTACACAATGTCACAGGACGTTCTGAGATCCCCAGCTCAGCCAAGTGACATCAGGAGAGTTCGGCAGCTTCACCTCTGGCTATTCTCATCCTGCAGGCTACAGGGAAGCTCTCAGCGGCTGATGAGCTGAAATTATGTCTCCTTGTGAATGAAAACGCTGCCTCCAGGACAGTCCTTCATCTCGTGGTAAACAGCAAGCCTTCTTGCCTCCTCCATGCTGTTAAGGAGAGGGCTCCCCTGGGCAGGGCTGCAGAAGGGGAGAGAGATCAATCTCACCCCGGGCACGGACCTTGCGCTTGCCAGTAGGCATGCTGCTTTGCAGAACCCCCTGCTCCGCCTGAAGTGAGAAGACCGGATTGCTTACGTATTTCTTATTTTGTTACCTCCTGTGGCTGGTCCAGAAATAGCCCGTAATCCACATATCTGTCACGCTCACAGAATCTCCTTTAGCTGAAGTGGAAGTACCCTGTGTGTCAGAGCACACAGGCCCAGATCCTCTCCCGGACAGAGCACATGTGGGTCTTACCTGGTAGCAGCAACGTCTGCACAGGTTTGTTAGTCTGTGCTCATGGAACCCCTGAGCCGGACAGAGCCAGGACCAGCTGGAAATATGTGGACAAAACAATTGTTTCATGAGAAAAATTCTCATAAATTGAGCTGAAGCTTCTCCTTGGAGAGCATGCAGTTTGGACTAAAGCTTTTGCTGGGAAAAGCCTCTCAATTCCTGGGTAAAATCTCTAGCCTGCCACTTAGGCTCTCCCGAGAAGGGGAAGAGCCAGGTTCAAGTCCACAGTCTAATAATGCAGATCAGGAGTTCAGGGCCATTTCACGGACACCTCAAAATGCAACAGGCTCCACCTGTGGAAACCCCTAGATGGACTTTTTCATCCTAATGCAGAGCAAGACAGGTTTTGATACCTCAATCAGGCTCACCGAGCACACAAATCTTGGGACTGAATTAGGTATTCTTCCTAGAGTTCTGCAGCAAGATCCAAGTCTCAAGCAGAAGCAATAATATCCATGTCTTGGATTCACACGGGTCAGTAAAGCTCACAGAAAAAAGCCACGCAACCCAAAACCATCCAGAGTGCTGCTGGCTGCTGCTTCTAAGAAACAGGACTATTTAATACAAATTTTTTTTGTATGCATCACAGGCACATCCATGCTGATATCTGTTAAGACAGGGTTACTAGATCTTCATGCCATAAGCTAATCACCAAAAGGGAAAAGAAGAAATTTTCCAGGAACTGTGCAGAGGCAGCTTGTGCTTTTCTAATTGCACAGGCCATTGCCTGAAGGCAAATCAAAGGGCTAAGAAGTCACGGAGCTGTCTTGGGATGGCAAATTTTAGATGGATACATCTCACACTCAAGCACCCATCACTTTTGATCTAATGGCTCCTACACGGTCATGCTGAGCACGCGGTATTTCAGGCCAAAGAAACACAGAGGCAGAGAAGTCACTTGGAATTAATTCAGACTCACAGTTTTCCTTCTAGCAGGGCTCTTCACTTATGCAGCTCCAACTTAAACAACTTCAATCAGCACTGACCTTCAGGTCCACCGAGAAAAAGTCTGGAGAACGGAGACTGTATTTTGACCATGCAATACCGTCTGGCCCTACTTGTCCAGTGTTTTTCTGGCTTTCCCTTTTCTCTGAGATTGGATGGGTTTTATTTGACCTGACCTCAACCCCACAATCTCGCCATGCTGTGTTTGCACAGACCCACACAAACGCACAAACAAGCTGCTTCGGTGCCATACCTGTTTGCAAGCAGAGCTCTGAAAGGAGTATTCGCATTCATTTGGGTTCCTCAACTTCATTTGGTATTGGCCAAGGGATCTTTGAGAAAATGAACTCCCTCTTTGTCTGTGAGAGAGACCTAATCCTCGTTTTGCCCTGGAGGATTACTGGGTACTTAGAAAGGCACTCACAAGCACATTTTTGGTTCATGCCAGCTGCATTTGGGTCCACAATAGGTAGAGTTTGCTTTGGTCTTTAGGTTTGACAATAGGCATTCCACTGCACCCAGACCTCCACCTCAGAGACTGCCACCCTTTCAAAGACACCCTAAATCGATGCTTTCTGAAATGTGGGCCTTCCCCTGCTTTGCATGAGTAGCTCGCCGTCAGACAGCGCGTGTGAATTCAGCAGGCAGGGAGGCAGCTGGGCACGAAGCCCTGAAGACCAGAGTCTTTTCTTGTACTGCTGAGCCGGCGGTCAGAGTGCATGGTTCCCTGCGTGGCCCTGCCAAAAAGACCTGGACCCTAGCTGGAAGGAAGAACCTGTAGGGCTGAGAAATTAGCTTTTATCCCTAGTCAATTCCTGGCTTTCCGTAGCAGAAGTTTACAGTTATACTCCATTATAGCTTACTGTTTGTGCCACAGTACCACCCAGAGAGCCTGCCTTTTCAGGCATTGGTGCCCACCATTCCTGGGTTGTACACACTGACATATAATAAAAGGTCCTTCCCTTTATTATAGGAATAATAATTCCTACAATAATTCCAAATGCCCAGTGCTGCAGCACCAACTCTCTGCATAGCTGGGCTTCTACCTCTGCGGTTGTCTGTGCACAAGGTGTGTTTGCTGCTGGCCATGATTTTGCTCTACCCATCACGCTCAGGAGCCTTTACAGCCTACTGCTGTTCCCACACACGTAAAGTGTTCTCTGTGCAGCTCTGGCCCAAATCATCCCCTATAGGATGATGGCTTTATTCAGTAAAGGAATAATTCAGGATGTAGTTCAGCGGAAGTAAAGGGCTCTCATCTTCAGCTGGTGTAAACGAGTACTGACTTCAGCAGCACTCTGCCTGCTCAGGGGAGATCTCCCCTTCTCAGGAGGTGAGACTTGAGAGGTTACAACTGTCTTGGTCTGTCAAATGGTACCACCACAAAAGAGTGGAGTGCAATCCACCCTGCACCCCGACTCTACTTGTAAGTGAATTGCTTTCCTGCACCCTGTACTCAGAGAGTTTTAACCCCCTTTGAAAACAGGTTTATCTACTTATTGTGTAAGTAAAAACACAGGTAAATGACATAGAATCATAGGTTGGAAAAGACCTCTAAGATCATCAAGTCCAACAGTCAACCCAACACCACCATGCCTACTAAACCATGTCCCGAAGTGCCACATCTACATGTTTTTTGAACACCTCCAGGGATGGTGAGTCCACCACTTCCTTGGGCAGGCTATTCCAATGTCTGACCACTCTTTCAGTAAAGAATTTTTTACCAAATATCCAATCTAAACCTNCCCTGGCGCAACTTGAGGCCATTGCCTCTCATCCTGTCGTGAGGCCAGAAGAGAAGAGGCCAACACCTGCCTCACTACAACCTCCTTTCAGGTAGTTGTAGAGAGCAATAAGGTCCCCCCATTTTCATTCTTTTCTACCCCAGGACTAACGGGACTATCTACAGACTTGCTCTTGACCATTACTGAAAATCTCTTGAGCTTTTTCAGAGACATCAAGTCACACTGGCCTTTGGGGACGCTGTGGGATTTGCTTGGGGAATCAGAGCGTAGCCCCTCTTCACAGGCTGTTTGGGACCAGGAGGACACTAGGAACAATCTTTCAGACCTGGCCATAAAAGATTGGGATCAACTCTCTGAGGTGCAGAAGTGCTCAGGTCTGTTAGTCAGAGGTGCTTGAAATGAAGACGATGTACTGCAGAGCTCATGCAAGCAGAAGGATCATTAACGCATCTGTCTCTTTAAGGACCACGACTGGTGCACAGAGGTAAAATAATAACGTCATCTTTACAGGTTCTGGGGTATTCCAGCGCTGAATCATGTGGATCAAAAGCCATTCTGTATAAATTACAACATGTAACTACTCTTACATAACACGAACCAAAGCACAAGCCAGCTCTAAAGGACAAGTGTAAAATAAAAAAAAATAACTGCAGCTTCTACAAAGAAAGGCAGCCATGAGCAGGAAGCAAAAGTCATACACGTGTAAAGTAAGGACTGGTTTCCATCGTAGGATTAGAGAATTAAAATGATGCCATGGGAAAAAACTACAAGCCCTCCACGCTGAAAAAATTGTTCTGTTGACAGAGAGAGATTCAATAAGCAGAAGATACTTTCTCAGAATTACTCACCCTTCAGAATAGTGATATTTTCCAGATACAAAAGGGCAGTCCTAGGGAGGGCTCTGAATGTCAGGCAAGACGTGTCCCACCTGGGACCTGGGCACAGGATGCAGACCCGAGACCTGAAAGGAAGACTAGCCCTCAGCGGGAACCTTTTCCAACAGCACGCAGGAGCTGGGGCCAGACTCAATCTGCCCGTGCAGTGGTTTGTGTGAGCACTTCCCACTGTGTTATAGGCAAAACAAACTAGGTCAGTTCAGACCAACAATTTAAATGGTTTAAAGCTAAAGATTAAGGGAGTGCTTACACGAACTGCTCCAGCGGCAGATGGGTGAGATCTCTGGCACTGATGAGCAAGCGAGGGCATTAATCTCTTCCGCCAGCACAGCTGGATCTCTCTTCCTGCCTTGTATATGCATTGCACTTTAAGGAATATGTCCTGAAATTTTGCCCTAGCAGCTGTCCTTTGAAAATATGGATGTTACTGAAGTGCTGGAACAGTAGCTCAGCTGTGTTTTGAAAAACTGGTCTCAGTGGTTGGTGCCGAGTGAGTGACAATCTGAGCACCTATTCAGAGGGGGCAGAGGAAAGCCTCATGTTCACGTTTGTCATAGGCATGGTGGACATTCAGCCTCAAGAACTGACTCAAGTCTATAGCTGTCTCGTCTCTGTGCTCTCTAACCTGATTATTATCCAGTGTTTCCTGGTATGCCAGATTTTAATTGCAGTAACTTGAGGGGTGGAGTGCATTTTACAGGTCTAAGTCACCTTCACAGGTGTAGCAATGCCTAATCCCCAGAACATGCGCTACTTCTTAGGAGCTGCTTCTCCATCCCACTCATCTACTTCTTCCTGGACAAATTCCTGAATCCCTTACTCAACACAGCATCCATTTACTTCCTCAGGACTTCAGCAGGAGATTTCTTCAAGTGAGAAATGACGAGAGATTAATTAAAGAGATAAGGATTTGGCCAGCTGCTTTACAAGCAGCATCTGCAGCATCATTTTGCACAGAGTTCAGAGACCTGTAGCTTTCTCGGGGACTGTAGTATAGAAAAGCAAAAAGCAAAAAGAAAAATATGGTTACTACAGAATGCAGCTATGCCTGTTAGCTGTCCATCCATCCCTGTGGCAAGAAATGCTATCGTTGGTTCATCATATCTCCTCTGCACCACATTAACTAGACAGGTCCAGTGGAAAACCAATGTACTGGCCTGGGGAGGGCACAAAACCAGCCCGGAGACAGAAAAAAGACCTGAGCTTTACAGGTACCACAGAGCATGGTACAAGCACAGAGCAAACAAAAGCCTGCTGAATGCAGCAGAGTTGCAATCTAGCTGATCACCTCCTTGCATTTTTATTTTTAAACAGTACAATGAGTTTGCTGTGGTTACTGTCCCCCTGCAGCAGTGATATCATAGCTTTTTTACAACTTCAGCCATAAATGCAGCTATGAATCCATGCGGGCAGCAAAGCCCATGGAAGTGAAGACATTTGAGCTACAACAGCGTGCCCAAGCTAAGGCTCTGCCCACTGAGCATTTTGTGATTCTTTGACTTTCGATGAGAGTGGCCAAGGCAAGATATAAAAATGCTAGCTGCTAAGCTAAAAAATAAATAAATATCTGTTTGTCACTCAAATTATTTTTAGCTTCTGTCACTCTGGCAGAGATGAGAGCTGACAAGAGTTTGGAAAAGGATGAGGACTGCATCCATCACAAGACACACTGGATGAGAGAGGAACCCTTGGCCCCTCTCGCCTGGTGCTATGCTTCAGTGCATCCCCACTGCGCTCACACAAACCACCTCAAAGGAGGAACCGGCCTTCCCACTCCTCTCCCTCCCAGCAGTGGCAGCAACGGAGGCCCCCAGCACCTGCAGCTCCTCCAACAAAGGCAGGGGCCGGCCACCTACCCCTGCCTTGTGAAGCCAGCTGGAGTGTGGGGCGGTGGGGGGCCGGCCACCCTGAGCCCGGTGCTGGCAGTGCGGGAAAAGGTGGCCCCGCCACCCCACCGCACATTCCTGCCGCCAGCGGTGAGGGGCACGCTTGGGGGACGTGCACAAAGCAGCTAATTTTGAAAAAGAAGCGGGAGGGAGGTGAAGAATAGGGGAGACTGTAAGCAACAATAAAACAATTATTCCAGTTTCAGCGGGCTGGGGAAGCATTGTAAGGGTGGAACAGACAAGTGGGCTCGACTCTCATGATTAGCACGGAACAGAGACGGATGAGAAACTAACACTGGAGCCACAAAAACCTTTGCAGTTGCCAGCAGCCAGGTCGCAGCCCCTAGTGGGACGCTGGCTGTCTTTGCATGGCACGGCTAAGTAGTGAGTTACCTTGTCTCTGTCTACATAATGAAGTCTTTTACAGCCCACATTAGAAACAGGATTAGTAACATCATCATCACCGATACGTGAACAACTGCTAAGAGTAAGGAAGTCATGAACATTTTTCTTTCAATAACAGGACTGGGGAATGTAGACATTTCAGGCCATTTAGGACAAAGCTCTATTGTTACGCAGCACAAATAGACCTTCCTCCTGCTGAAAAGATACTACAAGCATCTTTCCTGTACACAGCCCTATGTGTGGGAGCTCTTCTATGCGCGCTGCCAACAGTAAAACCCTTCCCCATCAGCTTGTCTACTGTGTTTTGGTCTGAAGATCCTGAGTCCAGACCCAAATCATTCCTTGGGCTCAAAGCACAATCTGAAGCTAGGACTTTGGATGCTCTGCTGCGTGCACTGCAGGGGTGGATTAGCACCCATGGAGGCGGGGGGAAGCTCACACACTCACCTGGATGAGCTCAGGGCCCTCCCTGGTGCTGCTGCCCTTGAGTACCAACGAGGCAAAGCACCTCCAGGAACAGTTAAGAGAAATTACACTACAGATCAGCATATAGCTTTGATTTCCAGGGAAATGTCTCAAATGCTGCTGGGTTCCTGCGAACACAAAGGTGCTACTCTGTAGATAAAGAACCTTTCACAGCTCTTGGGAAACTCAAAAAACCCCACTTAGCCTAAATGACTATCAGCTTTTAACGGGACTTTCCTTGAAAGGACACATGTTAAAAACCCAGCTAAAACCACTCTGTTTAAAACAGTATGAACTGCTTTTCCTTAGAGCAGCTCCAAGCACATTAAGAAAAGCATGGAGGAGATGGCCGCTCACTGCAACTGGCAGTCTGACTTGAGGTCTTCCATAGCTAAGCAGAAGGCAGCCATTTACAGGTTAATGAAAGACAGCTCACATGAAAAATTATTATTCCCCAGTGTGAACACCAGCACCCTCTCAAAGGAATCTACATCTTTGCTAGCGATGTGCAGTGATCTGTAGCCACAGTCTGGAAACAGGAAAAACTGGAGGAATACATATCCCCAAGCTCAGCCTCTCCTCATACGCAGGACATGCTGTGACCATCCTCATCAAAAAAAAAAACCCACAACTCCAGAATTAAGTCTTGGTGGAGCCAGTCCCAAACATAAATTGTCATTTGAGTCAGAAGTGCCAAACTCTTCCACTGAGCGAACAGCAAACCCAAATCCTATTAAGCAGACATCAGTGTCAATACTGATTCCTCACAAATCAGGGACAAGTAGCCTAATAACTGGTGTCAGACTGAGACTGGCGAGATGGAAGAGGAAGGGGATAGCCTTGGGGAAAGGACAGGACATTAATCAGCATCACCCCTGCAAAACCCTTGACGGAAACAAGGTAGTAAACTCATTAGCCACTTAGAAACTAAGCTGCTTTTTTGCTTCTCACAGTGATAGCCTGCAGCTTCCAGCCTGAACGTCTGGCAACCTTCACAACAAAGCCACTGGGCCCCGTAAAATCTTTTATTTTCAATCTACCTCTCAACATACACCTCCCTCTTGTTCAGAGAGGCTTTGCTGGCTTAACGTCTCTCTTCACCAATGCAGAGCAGCACCATCCTGACGTCTGGACCGCAGTGCATCAAGCGCTCAAATTAGCACAGAGTAAGAGAGCTCCTAGGCAAAAGATGTCTGCACAGGAAGACAAACTAATAAAACCATGATTTTATTTGGCTGCAAAAGCCGCTTCAAATATCGCAGCTTCTCCTTCTCCTGGTGGATCATTCCTGCCCCTGGGTGGTGGAGTATACATCTCATCAGGTGTGCTCACAGCACCACACGTGCAGCCACACTGCAAACCTGGGAACGGAACCAGCCTGGCTTAACTTCTGCCAGACGACTCTTCTGAAGATGCCTGTGCCAGAGCCCAGGAAGAGACCCAGCTTTCCTCTGCATCGTTATCACAAAAAGGAGTTCACGTTGGGTGAAACACAACGACAGTGCCAGGTCTTTTGACTGATGTAACTCAGTGAATATATTTGGATTTACATTTGCCCCTTGCCTGAGACACAGGCACGATTCTGGGTTTGTTTATATGTTATTGCTAGGCCTTCTTTTACCCCTGCATTTTCTTCTTTCTCTTTAAAATGCTTGCTACTCTATTCCTTGTCCTCTGCATCTGGGATCTAATAATCCGCCTGGAACATCAGGACCAATACGTATCCTTAATAGACAAAATGTTGGGAAATCCGCTTAAAAAGAACTTGTGAGCTGTGTAACAACATTGTTTCCTTCTCCCTGCCTAGATGGGAAAACACAATATTAAGACAAACACACTCCAGGCTTGATTATTCCATCAGGGCTGTAACTTAGTTTTTAGAGCAATGCCTAACAGCACAGATTTGCTCCCATCTATCCAGGGAAATGTAGGCTGCCACAACACGATTAAATTGTAGCCATCTTGCATGGGGTGCCCTGTCCCCACTATAATTGTACTGCGCACTGGCCATCAGTTATCCTCACGTACTTTACTTAAATTAGTCTGAAACGGAGTCTGTCTCCAGCCTGGAGCCTGTTTGTAACTGCAAAGGAATCTGTGCCCTCCGCAACACACGAGACGGGATCAGGTCGCTGCTGGAGAGCACTTGGCCTGGCTATTTTTATTGTCTGGCTGAATACTTTTCTTCAATGCCATTTTAAGCGTCGAAAGAATAGTAAAGATGAGATTTTTTTTTTAAAAAAAAAGATACACTGATAATCCATAGAAACTGTGTCCTTTTAACTTATGAATGTTTCTCAAATCTCTGCCCTTGTTGCCAGGATGCTGAAGGCATTCTGAAGTTACAACATGATGAAATCTAACCAGGGTGAAGTGGGCTGGTTTCATTTTCATCAGATTCCTCTTTCAAAGGCACAAATTTACGCTTCTGATCCTTCTCCCTACCACTAGAACTGAGCCGATACAGTAGTCACTGCTACATCAAAAAACCCCACCCACTCTTCCATCAAGAACAACTGATGATTTAAATTCTTCATGTTTCTTCAACCCCAAAGGACAGTGACACTAATTCAAGCACTGGCACAACTAGAATGTAAAGGATTAGAGAAGTGGCTCTCATCTGAATACAGGCAAGCATGCATCACATCAGGGTTAGCCAAGCTTTTCACTCAAGTTAAATTTGGTAGCAACCCTCCTAAATCACCGCTTTCAAGCATACAGTCTTTTCTTATGTGTCTGTTCTTTACGCTTTGCTATCACAAAGAGCTTTAGATATTTATATCCTCTTGCAACTTTGGGTTCTTTGACATGAATCATCTATTCTCAACAGCGCACTTGCTGAGAAAAGGGAAATACTTGCAAAGACGAACACGCTAATCGACAGTTTGCACCCTTCTCAGTCTCCCCCGCAGCACAGATGACCCTTGGGGAATATCCCTGTTGCATCCACAAGAGAGAAGTAGCTGCAGTGACAGGAGAAGGGTGACCCACCCTCTGCTTGATTGCCACTGTCAAAATGAGGGATGGTGCCATCCTGGAGGCTGTCAGACAGGATGGCTGAGACGGTGGGAGGCTGTGAAATCCTACTTTTGGAGTGGACTCAGGGCTTGTCTAAAACTGGTACAAGAATTAGGGAAACACTGTCATTGTCCCTGCTCTGGTTTACAGGAGTTTAGCTGAGCTCTAGGTATTGTTCATTCAAGGCAACATGCTTTATCCCCACTGTGCAGCTTGCTTGTGTGCCTGGTGATATAAAGGTAGTCTTTGTGTGGCAAGACTCAAGACTCCCAACTGCACTCTTACAGGAATCCAGAGCACAAATACACTTCCACTTGGGGACATTCATGAATAAGCATTTGTCACCGGCAATTAGGACAAATGCCTGACCTGTCACAGATTTGGGGCTAGGTCTGCAGCTAGCAAAAATCGTCTTCATTCCATTTCCACGTCAATAACAGGTTTTCCTTCCCAGCGATTTGAGCGCCTGCAACGCTGATATCACATACAGTGTGGCAACAGAGGGCCTGATCCTGCTGACCATAAGCCATTCTCTACTCCCATATCCATTAAAGTCAGTGAGCTTGCCACTGTGAGCACCAAGAACTCATCACATTAGTTTTGCTGAAACCCAGGCTAAGAGTCAAATCAGCCCACTCCAGGTTTAAAACTGTGTGTTGAATTGGGGCCCTGAAAAAACAGGGGTTCAGCCTTAACCCCTTCTCCTACACCCGTAACACCATCCCAGAAGCAGACGTACTGCAGTCTCCACCTGGATATCCAAAGGCCAGGCACTGAGCCATGGTTACCAAACACCTAACGCCGGCTGCGATAACTCTTTGCCTAAACAAATGTTAGCCAAGCTAGAAATTCTGTTGGGAATCACGCAGGGCCAGGGGAGAGTGGCATTCTACAATACCCTTTTTGATGTCATATCCTGCTTATTTATTTACTTACACCGCTAGTGAGGTGAGGAAGCCCAAGAATGGACCAGGCCCCACTGTGCACTGCAAACACTGCAGTGAAGGGCGATTGCTCACCCAGAGGGCTTACCACTAAAGTAGGGTCCTCCCTAACCAAACAAATGCAGGAAGGATGTTTTCCCCATCACTGCTGTTCTCTCAGCACCCTTCTCAAGTCCATCCACTCACTGACGCTGCATCATACTGCAAGCAGCACAGCTTTTCTCCTGTTGCTGCCAAGAGCTAGGCCACTACACAGAGGGAGAAGGGCACTTAAATCACACCCGCTTTTCTTCTCACAGAAAATCCAGAGTCTGCTTGTTTGCTGTCTACTGAACACAGGGACATCTGACGAGGCTCCTGGCTGCTGCAGAATCACAGCCTGCCTGTCTCCCAGAGGCAGGACTCCCACCTGCCACAGTAGCAGCCCTCTCTGCAGAGCGATGCCAAGGAGGCTGGAGCTGACTGCATATGCAGTCGTTGACTTCTTAGCAAAGTTCTGCACCCAAACTTCTGGCCTGCTGATCTCTGGAAGAAAGCCTCTGTGATTATTAAGTGACAGCCTGAAGTTTCCCATAAAAATTACAGTAATCGTTTCAGTCAAAATGATCTTCCTTCTTCGATTTAGAACCACAGGTGACAAGCACCATTCAATATGGGCCAACAAACTCTCAATCCTCTAAATACCCATATTATGGACCTGCAGCAGCAACCCTCTCTCTCACCAGCATGGGCTGGACTTCACCGCTCCTAGTCAAAGGAGTTCTAGTGCATTGATTTTTCCCTAATATTGTTGCTGCTGGAGTCAAGGAAAACCTTGACAAGCACCCAGCAGCACCTGAGTCAGACCTCCACTGCTGACAGAATACATCAGGCTGCTGAGATTCACCCCACTGCTTGCTGGGCAAAAGAGAGCAAAACATGACTGAGGTTTGGGACGAAAACCACACATGCTTCAATGGGCACTGCTGGTGGCACCTAATGGGGCCAAGCTCTTTTCAGTAGTGCCCAGCGACAGGACAAGGGGCAATGGGCACAAACTGAAGCACAGGAAGTTCCAGCTGAACATGAGGAAGAACTTCTTCCCTCTGAGGGTGAC
>Ga0065711_1031743_pt1 | contig 28854 bp, 11 predicted proteins | sample Hoacrofraction12_FD_59098 | JGI IMG/M metagenome (GOLD analysis project Ga0065711, IMG submission 59098) | Hoatzin crop microbial communities from Cojedes, Venezuela - Epithelial fraction 12 v2 (version 2) | ecosystem: Host-associated > Birds > Digestive system > Esophagus > Crop | place... | reverse complement strand
CAAGTTCTTTGCAAAGACACCCATATAAGTAAATAGATACATTTATCTATTTATTTTTTAATAAACCCCTGTTAAGGTTTCTTGAAATACTAGATTACTGTGTCAATGATTTACTTACACGGATATTGTTAATGTTTTCTTCTTAACACAATCATATTAAATTTTAATCACATGGATTGTAATATCTAACTGGTATCTGGAAGCTTGTGGATAGCCCAAAGGTTTTATACAAATTTATATGTATAAAGCTCTCACTGATATACTTTGCCAGTAGATATTGTAACTTGAGTAGTCAGCTCTGCAAATCCCTTCTCACAAAAGATTAAAAACATCCTCCTATTACATCCAGAGACTTCTTTTTGTTATTCAAAGACATGAATATATTTAGAAAAATGTATATGATTTTTAATGCCTTAAACCAGAAAGCTACCTTGATTCCCATTAAAAATTGGAATATTTAATGTTTTTGCTTCTTCTGTGGCACTTTTTTGATATTGTGAAGAAGAACAAAAAAGATTTCTGAGAACATATAAAACAAAAAACTGTGTTTGAAGTATTATAATAAAACAACCTTCTTCTTTTAAAGCTAAGTCCCTTTTTAATGAAGATCCTCTGGCAGCTCTTGAATGTATAACTAGTTTATATCATGGGATGAAGCTGTCTGTTCTGATGATTGACATGAGCCCACATTACAATGTGATTCTGAAAATTAGTCCATAGAGGTCCTTTTCAGGTACTACTCAGACTGAGAGCTGCCCTCCAACTACAGCAGAGCCTTTTTAACCCCACTCATTGGTATTCTAATCTGGAAGTGCTGTCCTGCTTTTTAAATAACTCAGGCATTCAGGCTGGTACCCCCCTTGACACATTACTTAGCCAAAGGATTCAAATGAGATTCAAGAAACATGCAGTACAGCACAAAGGGATTGGAATATGCACAATTAATAATCACACAGTTAATTCATTTTTAATGCAAGGAGGTTTTCTGAAATTTCACATTCAAATTTGTAACACAAAGTAGTTGCTGTCTATTCCCATTATGCTGCCAAAATACTATAATGATAAAAATTTCCTTTTTTTTCTTTGTCTCTGTGTGTGTATGTGGATGAGTGGGTGCATGTACACACTAAAAACATAAACCTGGATAACACTAAGGTTATGATGCAAGCTGATAAAAGCTAGAGGGTTCAAAGTTAAAGATGGCTTAAGACAACCGTGAGCAGAAAAGCATAAGACTGCTGGCATAAGTCAAAGGGGGCAAGTCACTGAGCTTATGGTGCGAATAGCCTAACTATTGCCAATTTGTGTCTAAACCAGAATACAGTTTGATCAGTTTGTGTTTTCTTACCTCATTTTGTGATTTGTTTTCTGTTGATTCCTGCAGATGTTTTTGGAAAGATGATTACAACATCTCTTCTGAGTGATCATATGATTTTGTCTCAAGGGAAAATTCCTCACTGACAATGGAGGAAATATGATTTCAGGCACTACCAGCCACACAATATAAAAATTAAAACTGATATTTTGTCAAGAACTTGTGTTAGCTCTTATATTTTTACTGCATATGATTTTATGAGCTCCTGTTCCTTTTTTACTGTATTGTTCAGGGCAAATGATCACTGAATGCAGAAACTTTTTGGAGAATAATTGTAATGCTGAGCAAAGGCCTCTGCTCAAACCCTTCTGAAAAGCTATCCATAGATTACCAGCCATTGTCCCAGGATCTGCCAGATAAATACAGCTAGTGCACTTTATTGTCAGTAGGAAGCTGACCTTTACCAACAGTTACCATGCTGAAGCATGATTCCCTACTCCTTTCTTTTGTGTGGCCCCTACTGCCCTCTGCTCAAGTTATTCAAGCCTTCTGTTGGTAAATTTTACCCCATGAAGAGTGCCTGAAAAAAATACGCTTAACTCCTACTTAAAGCCTATTTTAAAGACTTAAGTGGTGCATAAGCTTTATGTTCTCACTACAAGTAGGGATCGACTCCATTCTCTGAGACTGTGTTTCACCAGACTCTGCTTGGAGATGTGTGTAAATGCTGCTTTTGCATGCACCTATTTTTGAGAAGAAGGGCTTGAACTATTATTTCCTTCCAGCAAGGATCACCATAATCACGCATGAGATAGAAACTGTTTTCTAAAACACAAAAAAACATCTAGGTTGTTCAAGAAAATTAATATTAAGAATAGCATAGCATACTTGAACCAAATGTCGCAGAAACAAAGCCATAGACTCTTAAATAATTAGCATGCAAAACAGAAACTTGGTTTTCTAAGTTAGTATTTTAAATCTAAAATAATGCATCTGTATACAGGAAAAAGAATTGCCATTTTTGTATTCTAGCAATCTCAAACATGTTCAGACCAAGTTTTCCATGTCTGATGTGTGGTTAGTAGAAGAAATGGGGTTAGATAAAGAAAAGGAACTGGAGGTATTCTGCTTTCAACTGTATGCTGGGCAGCTATTACCCCAAGCAGTAATGACACCCTGCAGAGCAATTTTTGAGAGGTGGTAAAGGAGTCTGTAGCCATGATTTCTGGATCGGATGGAATATATGTACATATATATATATATATGTGCTTTCCTGAGCCGAAAGGCAGGCGATGCCTGCCCTACGCTATGCTCAGGAAATGGAAGTGTCAGTCCTGGCTGACTGGGAAGCTGTAGACCCTGTACCAATCTCGTGGTATACAATACGCATTTACATTGCCTCCATCTATAGGTTTTCTTCTAGCGACTGTTTTGTAGAGAAGACAGAAACAGTACTGATTGAAATGCAGACATGGATTTACAAGACAGTTTCTAACTGTGGCTGAACAATTCACTGAATCTGTTATTTGCCTGTAAAATAATTGCTCTGGATTAAACTAGTTGAGCTACCTTGGTTTACATTTTTAAGCACAGTTTGTCTGAAATCACTGTGGTGACTTGGGAAATATGGACAGGAAATATGTATTTGCAGCATTTTTGTTATCTGTTAGATTGCACAAACCAGGATCACCTACATTTTTTTTCTAAAATGTTCACAATGGGATAGAGTTGAATGGTTTTGAACAGGGAGATACATCTGAATAGAGAAAGTTAACACATATTTGTAGAAGCATCGCTAATGTTAGTGTCAAAGCACCGCTATCATTAGTGTCATGTTTAGCAAGAGCATCTAAGGATCACACAAGAATGGGATCTTTTTGGACTAAACATTGAAATATAAAATAGGTTCTGCCTTAAGGTACTTACTGTTCACATTACTCACTATTTCATTGTCAGTACACTTTTGGGAGTGGAAGGGAGGCACTCTTACTCAGAACTTACCTGATTAGAAAGGCACTAGCTAAATAGAAGAACAGGAGAATAGGTGATCTTGAAAAATCATGAGGTAAAGAATACAAGGAACATACTCTTGGGGAAGGTGGGCAGCAAAGGGAATGGAAGGAAGTAGAATTTGGACAGTAAACAGTCAAGGTCATCATGGAGTAAGGAAGTCAAGAATCTTTAAAAGAAATAAATAAAATTAAATCTTATAAAGGTTTTCTTGCTATCAACGATGATCAAAAGGTTCCTTGTTATTAGGGTATATTTTTACAGCCTTCTCTGTTACCCTCAGAAACAAGAACTAATATTTCTGCCTTGGAAGCACCGTTTAGGCAGATAGGATTTCTTGCTGATTGCTCGTTACAGTTTTTCTGTGCTTTACTGGTGCATTAGTAGTATCTTAAATTTGGTATACATTCAGTATACTATTACGGCTTGCAAAAACTCTGTAAAGGCTTGTATAATGGAGCTACCTGTAAGTAGTAGGTAATGTTTCATTTAATGTGGGATTGAAGTTTTTAATATTGCATACATGTGACTCTGGATATTTGTTGTAACACTGAAGCAAGAGCTTCACTTTGTTATTACAATAAAATCAGCCTTATGGACTGCAAATCCTGTTGTGATGGCAAAGGGACACTTTGTTAAACCCTTGTTTTATTGTGTCTTTTTCCAGTTAGGATCATATTCTTGTGTTCTTAGTTCAAGGAAGAGCTGCATCACTGCCCAGGCAAATTTTTCTGCTGTCTTCTCAAAGTATAAAAGCAGTAACACACACACACAAACTATCCTTTACAAGCGATATGAAGTAATGTTAACCCTGGGAGATGGTACCCTGAAGGGAAAAAGGCAAGTCAGGAGTGGTTGTGCAGTGCTGTAAAGCTCACAAAGATGCTGGTTTGCCTCACAGGCTGCCACAATCCCAAGCATGGTATGAAAGAGGCTGAGAAGACCCATGTGGACAGAGGGAGAGTGACCTGACCAGCATATCCAACAGCAACCAGCCAGGGCTGGACTGGGATGTCTGGGGGTTCTGTTGAGATGAACCTTCTTGTGGTGATTCAGGACCAGTCTCCAGTCTGGCGCCATTGCCTGCCACAGCTGAGTCTGGTCTCCACGTGCAACACTGAAAGCAAGACCATGATTTGACTTGCACTATGGTAGGCATTAGGCTGCTGTGCATAATGTGACGCTAAGAAGTGCCTTGGTGTCACTTCTGGGAGGACTGAAGAGCACTGTAACTTAGCTTGACTAGAAGAGGGATACCTGATTTCTGGCTTTTACCCAAAACCCCCTTTTAGCTGGTCTTACACGGAATTTTTTGCTGTATTGGGGCAAGCTTGGATATATATAAATGCAGGGAGGGAGGAAGGTTCTAAAGAAAGTGCTGGGTTTTTTTTTTTTCTTTTTTTTTTTTTTCCCTCTCATTGAGTAACCTGAGAAAGTCCGTAAACCTTGGCATAGCAGGATAACACACAGGCAGACTTATCTGATTATGCTGTAAACTGTCTTTGTGGATTTAAGTTATAATTTTATTATAAACATAACAGCTTTTCTGGTGTAAAAAATCAAGAAGGCAGATCAGGAGGCCATATGGTGTATAATGGAAATGAAATAGTTTTTATTTTGCTGATGTGGAGGGTAGAAGTAAAGGAATTGTTATGGTTAAAATAGACAGTGTAACAGAAGGATGGGGAGTGGAAAGGCCAAGGACATCTACCTGTTTACTACAGTGTGAATTCCTTCACTTGCTGTTGACTACCGCTATCTATGTGAAGCAGTTATTTCCTTAATACACCCAAGCTGAGGTAGTAGGGTATTTCAGACCTTGGCATGGCACTAGCTCCTCTTTTTCCTTTAAGCTGCTGAAGAATGATACAGCTATTTCTAAACTGTCGCCCCTCTATGAGACCCATAAGTTTAGCCTGAAGGAAATACAGCCCAGCTCCTGTGTTAGCACCTGAGTGCCAGTTTTTTCCTGGCCCTTTACCAGGGTTTGGCTATCAAACCCATCAGCCTGGTGCGTCTGTTCAGAATTGTCCTCCTGATGTCATTTTCCGCTGGCTGCAAGGGACTTACTCGATGTTGCTTATTTGGCAATGAGGTCTTGAGCACATTCTGCCTGACAAGCATATGTATGATCAAAAAGGTCCCCCTCCTCCATGCTCATTTATGTTCACACTATAAATCTGCTTTCCGGCCTTAGAGCTGATCTCATCAGGAGTAAATCCAGACCATCACTTTCAGACAGTTATATTGAGAGTGTAACCCCGTGTGTGTATTAGCCTTTTTCTTTTGTGAAGCAAGGTTTAAACGCTACATCAACAGATTTAAATGGACAGTTATTGAAATCAGCAAGATAGTCTTCTGTGAGACATCCATAAATTCTCTACAGAATATTTTTCAAGTGTGAGGCAGTTTTCTGAGACCTAGGTTTCTGTAGCGGGAAATATTTTGGTAGATGAACTACTATAACTACTATGTGGTCTTGACTGTTGCTGCTAGTTTTTTTTTCTTTTCTTTTTTTTTTTTCTTTTTTTTGAATGGTGAAATGGCTGCATCTCCAGGCTAGGAGAGGTTGCTTTGGAATAGGTACAAGAAATTAAGAATAAATTCTTGTTTTATACTTCCCCATTAAATTATTGTGTATCTTTGTGAACAGGATTTGGTTGGTCAATATCCTGGTGCCCCGTTAAAACATTTTGTTGTTATTCATCAGTACAGTTTAGCATCATACAGTTCCTCCTTTCACTGAAGCAGACTTAGAGCAGTTTCAAATGCATCTCTCTCATGACTGGGAAGGGGCGGGGATGTGTGTGGGGTGGGCTCTAATCCCTGAGTATTCACATCCCTCTTGCACTTCTGTGCCTTTGGTTAAGTAGAGACAGTAACTATGAGTCCCTCAGTGACTAAAATGCCAAACCACACACGACACCCTCTTTGCACTCCCTATTAAAATTTTACAGGTCAAAAATCCAAAACCCACTTAATAAAAATTGTTCTTCATCATAAATGACAAGAGAGAACAGGTCAATCTATGGAATAATGGTGCAGTAATTAGAACCTTTGTAGTTGATAAAGTGTGACTGTTAATCAATGTTTGGCTAATTAATCAATATTTTAATCATTAGACCTTTTAAATTTGTTTTAATGAGCATTTCCTCTAATTCCCTTGATCCTGTTGCTTTCAGCACTTCTATTATCTCTATTAAACAGCAAAGTAAGTGTTCATATACCCAGAATGTACTGTGGTTTCGTAGATTTTGTAGTTTACTGCTAAGATACATAAGCATTTCTGAATGTGAGCAAATTCAGATTCTTAAACAAAAAATTATTCTTATGCCATATTCCCTGTCCACGTTTGCATAAAAACAGTGTGAGATGTTTGAGAGAATGGGCCTTCACAATTTAGGGGTACACCCCCTTGATAATTTTTGATGTCTTACTATTCTTTTCTTAAGAAAAATTGCAGGTGGGACATATGCTACCGAATGACAGTTACTTGTTCCCTGAAAATCTCTCTCTTGCCTCTAAAAACCTTACCCAGGACTATCGAAGTATTTAGAGTTTGCAGAGAGTAACTACTCCACCATTAGTCAAAAAATATTCTTTCCAGGAATTTGTCTGCCCTTTTCTTCTGTTGTCTGATGACTACAACTCCATGATTTTTCATACACAGTATATGTGATATACGGCAGTTATTACAATGGCCATCTCAATGTGGTGTCTGTCATTTTAACTATGAATCTTCCAGTAAATTGTGGAGTGTTGATATCCCCTTCACATAGAATATTCAGAGAGTTTTTAAGCTGCCTTTGCCCTTTCAGAAATCAAAATGTGATACTGTTTAGCATGGCAGATATGATGAAACTGCTTCTGGTACTGATGGGTATCAGGGGTTTGCTGCCTGGTCCTGCCTACACATTGTGTGGCAGTGAGCGAGGTTTTGCTGAGCTCTGCACAGGTTAGCCTGTTACACCGACTTAGATTTCTTACCAGTCTCCTAAACACTTACTTTTATTCCCTTTTTGGCTGTTTGTTGATCTTTCCCTCATCCTTGACTAGGTGTCAGTGAGGGACTGGGAAATAACTTGTCCCAGACATGTAGAAATCCGTGGTAACAGAGCTCAGGCTGATCCTCTGCTTTAATCCGGAGGTTCTCTAAATGTTTCCTTGCAGGAAATGAACAATTTATTTGCTCTAAAACAAATTTAAGTCTCCCACTAATTCTAAATGCTCTGGTGGTTTTGTCTGTTACAGACCAACAAAGATTTTGGCATCTCTCCATAACGTTAGACTATTTTTTTTCTTTAACAAAAAAATTGTCAACTAATTTGAACTTTTTAATTAATAATGTTACCAGTTAGCAATGATTACTGAGTGTCAAAGTAATTCATAGTATCATCTCACATTGGGAGCTTGGATTATCACCTGTGACTGCTGGTCTTGAAACTGTATTCTGGAAATGAATACTTACGCTTTGGAGCCAGATTCTACAGACTTTACTGTAGCAAACTTCCAGCTACATTCAAAGCATGATTATGTGCTTCTGGAATACTTAAGTGTAGTCTTGACATACAGATAAAATAAAAGCTGTTTCTTGTAAAAGCAAGAAAAGGATTTTGCATACTACTTTTCAATGAAACTGAAACATTTGAGCACTCTATTACCAGCTGAGACTCCAGCATTTAACTTCAGTGGTATTTTTTATGGAATGATGATCTGGCCTACTCCTGCAATCACCAGGAGTGGAGGGCTTGATTCTTAGCAAAATATCTTGGTTTTGCTGGAGCTGGCGTAAAGCTCCAGTCAACTGCGTCTGGGCACAGGTCTTCCTACTTGTAGGCTGATACGGCCACCGTGCTGTTCATCAAACAGACAAGTTCAGGCAGCTCGGTCTGATGCAGGATTTAAAGAAAACATTTGAACGAGTAATCTCACCTAAAGCTGGTATTATAGCACCTGAAGGTGCCTGTAAATTTGCTATCACAGCAAAGAGTTAATGGGTCTAATTAATGAGGGAGACTTGTTGAAAAGAGCTGTACATTGATGTCTTGCAGTTGCCACAGGAGTTTGGTGGGAAAAATATAATCAAGTTTTTTTTCTCCTGATAGGACCTAAAAAGATAATAGCAGTGGGCAGGCAAGCTACTATTCGAAGTCTGCTTGTACAGGGACATATCAAGAAGAAACTTGCTTGGGGATATTTTACATGAACATTTCAGTTTTCTCTGTTTTCTGACCTAGGTAGTATCATTGCACCTGATCCTATAACTTTTTCTCAGAATGAATCTTGTTCATTACATGTTTATGTCAATAAACTCCCCCTCCTGTCTCATTTACTAAATCAGTGAAATCTGAATTATGGAGAAAATGCAGTCTCTGAGAGAAAACATGTTGGATAAAGTCATTATGAGGACTGGAATAAAATTAATATAATTTCTTGCCTTAAGATTATTTGTATTAAAAATACAGTTCTTTTGTATTGCATTCACATACGTTGTGAGGAAGCCATTAGCAAATTGTTATCTTTATGAGACTGTTTCACTCAGGAATTTTTTTAATTCATTATATTTTATTAGATCAGCAGTAATGAACCAAAAATAATATCATTTATTTTTATTACTACTGTAGGTTGAATCATGATGATTTATACAGCTAGATTGAAGCGGTGACTGTAATTACTCCGTTATTGTCAGCTATATATTTTTCTTAATTCAGACATTTTAACCACATATAAACTCCATAAATATGGATGCTTCTAATTTTAAGGACCTACTTAACAATTTTTCCAGTTTTCACTGCAGAGGTTTCATGTTGGTACACATGAGATACGACTTACTTGCCTGTGAATCTTCTTGATTTAGTGACTGAATAGTGTTTTTGACTGTCTGGAATGACTTCACTTTCCATATTTTTTATCCACTATTATTTACATCCTAAAGAAATAAAGAAAACCAATATAAGGTTTTGGTTGTGGTTTTTTCCCTTTTGTTTTCTTTCCATTTTTATTATCCTTTCTCACAGTGAAATGAGAATATATGTGGAAAAAATGACCAGTGGAGATGTGTAAAAAATATCTTGCAGTGAAGTAGTGGATTTTAGGAAACAATTGCTTACCAAAGAGAAGTCTGAAAGAAGGACAACTGTGGAAAGTTGGTGAACTTAAAGCAAACATTAAATATAATGAATTCACAAGATATTTTTAAAAATGAAAATTCTAATAGCAATTTTCAAAGAGTAGTGATCTTGAATTATGACAATTTTTTGTTTTCTGCCTGTTGCAGACTTCATTTACTCCACTTCCCCGTACATCCTTGATCGACCAGACATTGAACAGAGCATAATAACGTATAGGGCTCAAATTAGAGCACTGTTGTGCCAAGACTGCCCTAAAAAAGAGTTCTCTTATCGGTGAATACCCTCAAGGCCTAAAACTCAGCTTAAGCGTGGCAAGAAACTTTTTTCCGTTTTCCTGGGCTGCCCTAAGATATAGAAATACCCTCTTGCCAATGTGAATAAGGGAGAAAAAACCCAAAGCAAACCAAAACAACCACCCCAAAACCCCAAGCATGTTTTTCCCATCTTCCCTGATCCTCCAGGTGACAGACATTTGCTGTGACTTAGACTCTGCTCTTAGTGTGGATAGTATCCTCTGATGCAGCTATTTTTCCAAGTTCTGTAGCATTCTGTTCAAAGTATTTTTGAAGAGAAAGCTCGGAAGACTATCTATTTTTTTTTTCTGTACAATTGGAAGTCTGTTATACATATGATTAATTTGTTTCAAAGCAGCCTCATTCTCCACAGAAATGGAGGACCAAATAAAGCCCCTCAATTATGTTGATTTACTGAACCTTAGAAATGAGCAATTTTATCTTGAAGTAAAACTAGGAGCAATGATTTGCATAGCATGCAAAGTATTTGGAGATTCCCAGTCAAGACCAAAAATAACATTTTTCTTCCTTCCCCATACCTACTCCAGTAATTTTTTCTGAAATTCCTTTTGCTTCCATTGCTGCCTCAGGAAATATCTGGTCAAAGGCTACCAGACTAGGCTCTGAAATAGCATGTCCTTTTAGAAAAGTTCTGAGTCTCTTAAACTTATGTTTAAGTTGATGCCAGCTTCATTTCCTACTTATCCACCCTTCCTACTTATCCACCCTTCCTTCTTATCCATGTCCCACTTTCAATGCTCTCATTCTTCGGGATAGGAATAGCATTAAAAGGCCATATAGAACTATTTGAATGTTCTCAAGTTTTTTTTCAGAAATCAAAGGGAAAAAAGGACATGATGACAAGACAGTTGGATGTTCAGTCTGTCCACAATGTCCAGCAATGAAAAAAAATACCTCCAGTGACATGTGGGCACTTTTTTCTCCATGCTGGTTTGCGTCATCACTGACAGTAAAGAGAAAAAGATCTGCTCTTTGTGCTTTGCTGAGTACATCGGTGTTCTGCTGAGCACTGAGGCAATGGACTTGATAGCTGTATCTGCTCACCTGATCCATGACAGTCTGACAAGCAACTGAAAAAGAAATGTAGAATTATGTTTATTTCCATCCTGGGATTCTTGTTCATAGCAATGCTGGCACCTGAAATCCAAGGCCCAATTTTGCAATGTGATGAGTGCAGTCAGCTGAGAGTACTCTGTGCTCCTCGAGAGACACTGAATATCCTGCCGGATGGGATCCTTGGAAAGATTTGAGTGTGCTTTTGTGAGCATTTACCTTTCCTCCACAGAGCCCTTAAGAGCAATTCTAAAGACAGATAACAGAATTCTTACAAAGTTCAAATGTAAATCTCTTCAGAATTATTATGTTCTCTAGAGGAGAGTAAACAAATAAACATAGTAAGAACTACAGTAATAATATTGCACTTATATAGAGCTTTTAATCTCAGGATCTCAAAGGGCTTTATAGATGGTACTTACCTAACCCTCCTAACACCTTTGTAAAGGCAGCACTTAGGTATCATCCTCATTTTCAGATAAGAAACTAGAAATGGAAGCAGAAGAGATGTTAGGCAATTTTCTTGTGTTTCTCAGGTAGTCTGTGGAAAATAGGACTTAGGTCTCCTAATTTTGTGTAGTAACCTAAGAGAGACTATTGTAAATAAATGATGTTTGAAACGTCTTTCAAATACCACGTAATCTGAAGTTACTAGCAATCTTGTCATTTTATATTTGTGTTTTCTTTCATACCTTGTTTTTCAATTTTACGAACATTGAAAACATATTTCTCCTAATTACTGTTGGAGGTTTTAATTTTATTTTTCCCCTTGGAAATCAGTAGATTTACAACAGGCAGTCTTAAAGATTGTTGTTATTCTAGTTCACCTTTAATCATATCACAGTCTAATGAATTATTAATGAATTGTGTCATATTCATTGTTCTGTCTGGAGAACGACCATCTAATATCTGATCTTATTCCTCCAAATTTTGATGAAGAGATAAATACCAGTGGTAGAAAAGGAGAGAGAAAATAGTTTGTTATCATTTACGTACTGAAACAAAATGTTATTAATCCTTCTGTTTTGTAAAATACAATGCAAATACTTTTGCATTTTCCATTACTGTAAGACATTGAATTTATATTCATTATTTATTCCAAGGCCTTTTCATCTTAGGGTAACTTGTCCATATCACATTTCAGTGAAGCCTGATGGAGAAATGCACAATTCAGATCAGAACAGGTATGTCAGTGTCTTTCACATATTTGTTTTTTTAACATCTCATGCCAATTGTAGTTGCCATTTTTCTGAAACACAAGGGATACCATTCTATAATCTGCAAAACTGATCCCAAGAAAACATTTAAATTCTCATTTATTTTGTACTTTGGACACCACTTCAGGAGGTGAAGAGGATATTTTTGTGTTTTAATATATGATTTTGTACAATAAATGTTCCTTGAGAGAGCACAGGTGAGCAAACGTGCATTTTCAGTTTGATATAAGCTATATTAAGCACAGCCATTTTAGTGGATGCAGTGTTCAGTCATTTTGATTACTACTAATTTGATTCTGATTTACTTACAGAATGTAAATAATTGAGTAAGAAATGCTGTTATTACTTTTGTGTTGTTGGAAAATGCAATTCAGACTTTTTGAAGGGGAGGTATAAAAGGGAGTTTATCTGAAAGTTTTTCTCACTAAATGAATGAAAGTCTTGCAGCATTTTAAGTTGTAATGCCTGAATTTTTTGCTGGAATTTTTTCTGTCCTTTATTCTGGATCTTTGCCACCTTTGAAAGACTTGGGTCTCAAATGGCTGGGATGCAAACTGTATTGCAGAATATGTATGCAGTCATAGTGTATTCTAGAATATTATACTTTTTGACAAAACTACATAGGATATAAAACATACTTGGGAACATCTCCTGAAAGGGGTTGTTTTTATACATAAATCCTGGAAGTTATGATATGGAAGAGAAATTTTAAAAAGGAAAAAAATCAGGTTTCAAGTACAGGTCATAAAGATTTTCAGATATGAAGGTTTAAAGATCGTGATATTAAGCTGAAAACACTGAAACTCATTTGAGTTTTTAAAGGCAGGTTTCCTCTGAAAAGGATAATCATTAAACAGCACTGGAAAAAAGAACTCAATTTGGGTACAAAAGAAAATGTGATGAATGTTTAGAAATACTTGGTTTACTTGTTTGTAAATTGTCTTTATCTGCACACAGGCAGTAAGTCAAATTCATGGGCTCTTTCAGTACATTGACAACTATTTACATTTAAGGTTCACAAAAGGTAGGCTGATGTTACCATCAAAAATATCTCACATATGTCAACCCAGCCTGGGCTCAGTTTCAAATGAACTAGCCCAGGACCTGCTGCTAGGTCTGGCAACTCAGAGCTTCCCAGGTGATACAAAGCATAAGTCTTCATCCAGCTTCTCAGATAGGTTTTGCGCTACCTACACTGACCAAGCAAGTTGTAATCTAGCTCAAGTATTTCTTTAGGAACAGTGTAGACATATTTTGAATCATAGGAAGTTTTAAACTGTGGTAGTACAAGCCATATGGGATTCTTAACTTTGATGAAATCTGATGGATCCTTTCGCACATGGTCATGCTGAGCTTAATGTTAAAAGAAAAGACTCAAACTATCTCTTTAATATAATTATTTCTAAATAACAGTTTGTAAAAAGCATGCACAGACTGGTTAACCATACTTTCTCTGACATTGGATTTTGAAATATTAACATTTCCTTTTGGTGATTTTTGTATTTTCTTTTAATTGCATGACAGTTTGTCATGAGGGAATAGCCACTGCTGAGCGCTCCCAACACGTTGAGGCAAAATTGGTAGATCAACAGGGAATCTGCAGGCTCTTTTTTCAAAGTCATTGCCAGGTGCTGATGTAGGCCTAAATAAAATGTAAGCTTTTATACTGTGCCATTCAATTATCTAGCATTTAAAAATTCAAATCTCAAGCTAGATCATTTCACAGACATGAAATTTGGCCTTACAGAAATGTTAATAAACTCTCAAGAGCTGTTCATCAGAGTTAGTTTGTTGAAGAAGACACTAAGATATGTGCAGAAAGACAAAGTATTGCTATGAATCAATAATTAGCTAGAAGGTTTTCATACTAGGAAAATGGGAAAGAGGTACCTCAAGTGTCTGTATTAAATTTAATATTTTTTTAATGAGCTGGAAAAATAAGCAGATGGAAGAAGTAAATCAAAGACACATAGAAAGTCAAATTTTGTTGCATGATGCAAAATTCTGTTGGTCAGTTGCTTCCAGAAACATGGTTGTGCAGAATTTCACTAGAGAGAAAAAGAAAAATCAGAACAATAGTCATCGATGTATCAGATGGACCATGTTGCTCATAAAAAAACCAAATACTCTCTCTCAAGAGGACAGATAAAATAACTATACATACACATTCTAGTTAATTGTATCAGTGCATGAAAGTAGCATATGTTTGAAGGGGACTGCTCAGTCCCCTCTGTCTTTTTAGGAAGCAAGTGGAATGTAATGTGGAGTAACACCAAATAAGTTAGAAATCCATGCTAAAAATGTGCAGTCTCATTTGGATTACTATGTTCAGATCTGGTCATTTGGGTCTTAGTATCAATAATGAAAAGAATAGAGAGTCCACAGAAGTGCACAGTTTAAAGTTTAGTTGAAACACACTTCCGTCGGGAAAGATAGAAGAACATTAGTTGTTGACTGAGCACAGAAGAGAAATAAGAAAAGGCATGGAAAAGTACATACAATAAAATTACTCTTTTAAGTATATGTCATTTTAGATCATCCTTTGTGCTGTATAATTCTGTTAGGAGCATCTTTTTTCTTAACAGGAAGGGAATATTTGATGAAAATGAACAATGGAAAATTTAAAATAGGAGGAAATGTTTGTTAAAAAAAATGAAAAGATGAAACAGTGGAACTCGTTGCCACTGATAAGAAAGGAGCATTTATTTGGATGAAAGTGTACTATTGAGTGTTTTTCAGTGGGAAATTCTTGTGCACCTATGTGGACAGCTAGTTTTCTTTATTATGGAGTGTTACAGAAAGTTTTCTGTATTATGAAGTGTGGGTTTTTTCATATATTTTTTCCCATACTTGCCATTCTGCCAGTACTCTGGACTTAAAATGAACTAATGGACAGGACCCGTCATTTTCCTCGATTCATTGGCTATAGAAGTGCTACAGAATTGCTTTGTTGTTGTGAAATCTATCACAGACTCGCAAAGAAAAGAAAAACAAGAAAATATTACCCTGCCAACTGAGTCCAAAAAAATCATTTTAAAGCAGAAACAGTGGTTGATGTGCATTTATGCCAGTGCTTGATGTCATCAGTACAAGTGCTTTCCCTCTGGATAACAGCATCTCCACTATACAACTAAATCACTATTTTGCTCATAGGACAGAAAAGGAAGGATTAACAACCAGCATGGTGCAGTGTGTCAAACGGCCTTTGGTATAGAAGCAGTGTGTTACCCTCTAGTTAATCCATTGCTTGGGTGGGACTTTCAAGCACGAATATCATGTATTTGGACTGAGACATAGTTCAGAATGTGACATACAGAGTAGAATAAAGGAAAAAGTTGGGGGAAAAGTGGGAAAATAGAGCAATTTAAAAATGAAAAGGAAAGGCATGTGTTAGGCTGTGGTATTCCCAACCTTCCTGATGCTTCCTGACAGCTTGTCATACCAGTGAACTGTGAAAGTCATACATGCGTATATCTGCACCTTATCCTGATATTTCCAGCTCTCTATAGACCAGCTGCAGCAGTTTGGCAGCACCCCTTCCTGAAAGGTAACAACCTTCTGTGACAGTGAAATTCTTCTAGAATTGTGTCGTAATCCTCTAGTAGGGCAAAGCCAAGGAGTCAAGGGGGGGTTCCCTCAGGCCATGGGACCTGTCCTGGGAGAGAGAAAACTGGCTCAGGTGTGATTGCTTTCAGACTTCTGCATCTGAATCATCTACAAACACACAATACGAAACAGCAGTGATGCAGGATAATGCAAGGAGAAGTTTACCCAAATCTCCTTTTTCCAATAAGTCCTCTACCTGATTTTGTGTATGTTGCTGATGAGGATTATTGCAGGATTTATTTTAAAGCAGTGCTTCCTTTTTGAGAGTGCAGGTTATCTGAGGTCAGTTTACATGTGGAATTAGGGCAATCAACAAATTCATTTCTTTGATGCTTTTTCTCAATAATTTCCTTTAAGACCATCTTCCTGTTCTTTTAGATCCTCAGAAAAAAAAAAAGCCCCCTGAAAAAACAGACAAAGAAATCCTGTATTTTCATCTGATCAGCCTTTATCCTGTAAGATTTGTGAAAAAGGAAGAGATTAGTATTTTTATTTCTGTTTTAAAGGTATTTGCAGTTATTCAGTTAGTGGGAGGATGAGAAATACCCTCTCAAGTATGTCTATCCTAGTTGGATATGCATATTCAACAAATGGATACTGGGCCAGATCCCCAGCATGAAGTCAAAAGAGCTCTGTTAGTGTAGACTAGGTAAGGATTTGGCACAGACATATATATGAGTATACAAGTGCCACAGCTCACTGGGTGTTATTACGAGAAGTCTGTCTCTTGCTGGCATTGACTTTCAAAAACAAGCTGTGCTTAGCACCTCTGAGTTTATAAAGATCACACGGCAACCTACATGCTATCAAAGCTTCAGGAACAAATAAATAAGCAGCTTATCTCTCAAGGTCTTTCCACCTGATTTTATTATAAGTGACAATAGAACCAAAGTTGTAAAGCAGTGTAGGATCTTCAGCCCAAATATGTGCTGTATATTTTTTCACATTGTCTGAATCTGCTGTTGGATGATTTTCCTCAACAAATTGTAATATTAGGGGTTTTTAGATCTGTCAGAGCTTTGAAATTAATTCTCACTTTTGTTCTACCAAAGGCATGCAATATTTTTCGCACATCTGCTTCAGGAGAAATGAACCTCCATTGGCAAACGCACATTTTAAAATAGAAATGTCAGTTTTATGGATCTCTCTGTCTTCATACTTTAGTCTTTGCAGAGCTGTCTGTGTCTACACAGAGAATATTAAGGGAAGCTCCATTGTGTTTCAACCTTTGAAACAGATACTCTGACTGAGTGAAAACCAAGTAATTTCACTCATCCCTTGAGAATCATAACGAAAACCTTAAGGCAAGGATTTGCCAGCTGTCTGTGGTAGGCATGTAAAATTTCACATAGCAAAGATGATAACAAAATAAGATTTCTTAACTACTTTTCTACTGTCATTCTTCATCAGCTGCGAAACAATAACAATCATGTTTTTGCTCTAATTCTCCCACTCCAGTAAAATCCGTCTGTAAAACTGATGGGCATGACTGAGCGGAAACAACAGGCAGCAGGCCTTTTCAGCAGGAGGGAATTGTTATAAATATGAATCACGCAATGTAATACAAGCAAAAAGACTACCTTGCCCCGGGTTTTAATTCAGCCTGCACTACCTGGTATCAGAGTCTTCTCCTTCTGCAGCCAGCCCTTCAAGAAATCTTTCTCTTTGTCAACAGTGGAGTAGGTTGTGCCTTTGCCTCTTGCTGTGCGGTGCCAGACACTCCCAATGTAAAGTCAGCAAAGGCACATGCCTGAAATTGATTGTGTTGGAAAAACTGATTGGAAAATTAATTTTTGCCTGTTCTGTGTCCAAATGTGTTCTGTGTCCAAATGTGAGAGAGGAAAATGACAGGTTGTATTTAATCTATTAATGATGCAAATTGGCCATAATTAAGCGTAGGCTCATACGCCTTTTTATTTTTCTTTTGGTTTCCTCCTGACCTGTGTCATCTTTCAGCCTTCTGTACCACAAGCACATTTGGTAGCTTTACCAGGTGGCAGGGGCTGCTCCGGCTCCAGCAGCATCCATTGCACAGCTCCAGTGGGAGGTCTCACAGGAGCCCCCACTGTCAGGATGTTCGCTACTTCTTAGCTCAGCACATAATCAAATGGTGCATAGCCACACACTGACTGTGTGCCACATATTTCCTCTTGCCGTGTCATTACTCATTAGTGTCTGGAATTGCTGCCGCTGGCTTCTGCAAATGAATGCAAGAGCCCTAGGTAAGTTAAAATAAATAAAGCCTCTTGCTGGCCCCCTAATGGACTATCGCCTGCCACCTGAGGAGGGAAGGAATCCTTCATTACCTCGGGCAGATAAGAGGTGCTACAGTTACTCACCTGAAGTAGGCCACTTATTGTCCTGTCCCTGGGCTGAGTCAAATCTTACATATGTTCACCAGATGGTGGATTCCCATAGTTATTACTCTACAGGCTATGAAAACATGAGGAAAATGAAGAACTTCTCAGCCTTTATATGCCTCCTCGCCATCAAATCGACTCACATGTGAATTGGAATACATTAGAATAGAGTGGTACCTAAAAATCTGAAATATAGTAGCCTGATAATAATAATGTATTATTAGTCTTATTGCCAAGCGTTGTATTTATTCTGTCTGAGCCTCTGAGAAAGGACATAATTCATAAATGAAACCCACTGCATCTCTAACAGTTAGGGCTGCCAGATCAAAATGCAGAGTTAACAAGCAATTTCTCCCTTCCCTTATCACTCCGCACCTGATCAATCCATAGATTCTTGACACATTTTTAATGTTAAAATGTGCTTTATGATACCACAGAGTGTTCGACTTATCTCAAATTAGAAATTTAAGAAAAAGTAACAATATATCAAACTTCAAGATGAAACAACTGTTTGACCCTGAGGGTTGACACTGGGGCTGGCAGAGTTCAGTGTCTTCATTAGTGACCTGGACAATGAAGTAAAACTCAGCCCAAGCAAGTTTGCAGAGGACACTAAGCGAGGGGTAGGGGTTGATATCCCATGGAGTAGAGCTTCAGCTAAGTTAAACTGAGGGACTGGGAGACTGGGCTGACACAACCCTCAAAACCTTTAATGGTTCTGCACTTGAGGAGAAGTAACTCCATGTGTCAGTACAGACTGGAAACCCACTGAGTGCAAAACAGCACTGGGAATATGATGGATACCAACAATGTGTACCAATTGTAAATAACGTAAGGTGCACCCTTGACAACATCATAAGAAACATGGCTAGGGGATGGAGATTGTTATCCCCCTCTACCTGGCACATGTTGGGCATCACCTGGGATACCATATCTAGTTTTGGGCTGCCCTTGTGCAAGAAGGATATTGAGAAAGTAGAGATGATCCAGCAGAGAACCCGCAAGGAGCAAAGGTTCTGTTTTGCTTAACCTAAGATGAGGAGTTGAGGGGGCTGGGCTTGTTTAGACTGGCGAAGAGGGAACTGAAAGGGAGAGCAGCAGCATCCTACAACTAGGCAGAGACAAGGGGGCAGAGCCAAACTCTTGTGTGTGATGCCAGATAGTTAAAGAAGGGACACTTGATGGAAATATTTTCACTAGGAGGACATCAAAGCACTGTTGCTGGTTATCCAGAGAGGCTAGGGAACTTCCATTTGTGGAGGTTTTAGAAACTTGGCTTGTTCTGGCATTGCTGGTATATCTGCTTGACACAGGAGATTGAGCTGGATGATTAGCTGGAGGTCCTTCCCTGTGACTCTGTGGTTGCATTTTAACTCATAGCCATTTAATCTGTCTGAGAGTGTTTCTCATACATGTCCTGTATGTTGTCTTGTGTGAAGCTGTGGGTTCTGCTTCGTACATTCAAAAGTCCTCACATGGATTAGGAACTGAAGCACTTGCGTCATAACAAAATTAAGGGAAAAACTTATCTGAACAGCAATGTCAGAAAAAAATCCAGTCTACAGAGAAAACACATGAAGTTGACTTGTGCATACTAGGTATTTTGCTTCTGTTCCTTGAATGCTGTAGCCCACATTGGTGTCGTCATCATCATACTTGTTTGTTTGCTTTGGGAAACCTGCTGCCCAGCTTTGTCATTCTTAGTGACGAAAAGATTCCTTTGTGATAACACTTTACTATTGGAATGTGTAGCTAAAATGTTGAAAGATTTCATGCTGTTGTGAAGAATGCCAGAAAGTTATTTAACATCTTAGGGAACCTCTCAATGAAGCTAATTAAAACTTCTCTCTGAAAGATCAAAAAAACAGGCTCAAAAAATTGTTCATTTTTTTTCTGCAACTGTATCTCAAATACTGGAACTTTTAGCATTTCCAGCTGCAGATGTTTTGCTTTTGGAAGTTCTTTGAGTACAATTTTAAAGCTGTGTGACGTTTTCTTCTGCTGTGCCAACTGTTGAAAAGCAGTCTGGTCTCGTAAACATGCCAGTACAAGGGAAAGAGTGCTATAGTGTTAGTCTCATGGGATCTCACGGTAAAAGGGATGGAAAACTCATCCTCAAGATTCAGCAATCAGAAAATGTGCAACCACATGGAATTTTATAGCTCTGACTACTTGCAGTGGTTTTACCATATCCTTAACTTCTGATGCAGAGATATTAACACCACCTTGTACAGGTGTGGCAATACCTCACTTTCCTGGAAGGTGATAAATATCATGTTAATCAGTGGTCAGTGTCTTTGTGATATGACAGAGCCACGCTGTTATGACAAATGACTTTAAACAAGTTCAGTGCTATAATTATGGAAAAGGTTACATTGTTCTACAATTATCCTTTTAATCAATCTTGCAGGATAATCATCCTGCCGAAAAATCTGTTTCTCAATACCAATTTCATTATCTAGGTGATTCTCATCACTAATCATTAGAGTGTGATTCACTATATTCTTAACAACTCCTGTTTTAACTTTAAATGGGTGATTAGACTCAATATACAGGATATTACCTGCACTATCGTCTTTGTAATACATTCTCCTTCCCAACTGTCAGGCCATCTCTCTACTAATAAATGTAAAAAAGCATTTCTTATTAACATCCTTTTCCATAGTAAATCATATTCAAATGAACATTACTAATGAAAGAGGAGGAGGGAGAACAGTTCTTTTCCTGATGCTCCATCTTTCCAAACATTGCATGGGAAGGTACAGGACAAAACCAGGAACCTCCAGGCAGTCCTGGAAGGTCAACGTATCTGAAGTAAGAAGTATGAAGGCAGTAGTTACTCTTGACTTTTGAACTTTTACAGGTTCCTTAGACATTCTGGCATAGGAGCAAGAAAGATTTTGCATAGAAATAGGACTGTGTTTTCTTCTGTTGGGAGAGTTGGCAAAACGTTAAGTTAGCGAAACAAGAGTTTCCAACAACAAGAGTTGTCCAAAGTCCCTCTTTGGTACTTGAGGCTTCTGGGGACTCTTCTTCATGCGTTACTTGTACCAATCATTCAGTCTCTGGCTTAACTCTGGACATCTATAAAATGCCTACAGTATTTGGCTACCTCTTGGCTTACGATAACTTCATTATCTGCATTAAACTAAAGTAATAAAGTTATATTAGTAATTTAATTTTTTTAAAGATCATCATCTACATTTTTTATGAGGTCTCTATCATCACAGCATGCCAAAGAAACACTCCCTAGGCTTTTTTTGCATGAGTTTCCAATGGACCCTGTCTGGTGATGTAGAGAGAGATTGCAACTTTCCATTTAGTTAAGGACAGTTTTTAATTACTTGGGAAGATGGGTTTTTTTTCCAGTTTAAAAGACAGCAGATTTAAAGACACATATAAATATCAGTAAAAAGTTTCTGTGGAATGTTTTTTGGTATGTTGCTTTTCAAGAGCTTGAAGTGCTTCCCTGTGAAAAGTAACAAGAATCAGAGCGTTTAATTACATTGCTTAACTGTAAAGTTCCAGTTTCCTGGTAAACTCCCCGGTTCTGTTTTATGCTCAGTCCTATCCAGAGCCTTTTTAACTCTGACCATGACAAGGTCCCTGTTGTGAGGGTGAACTGACTTTGGAGGTGATTGCTTCTTGACACTTTGCCTGCCACTTTTGTGTGTAGATTTATGTACTATACATTTTCATTGAGCATTTAACCCTGAATCTTTATATGAGCCTGCCATAAACCACATGCCTATCATCCAGGAAATGCTTGGCAACACTTTTCCTAGACAGGAGTCATTTTAACATGAAGATGAATTAATTGTATGGAATTTCTGATATCCTGGGAAATAGAGTCTGACAAAATTATTTAAAAAGAGCTTTAATTAATCTATAGTTATTGGGTAATAATTTTCAGATTCACTTGAAATAATTCTTTAGTATGTTTGGATAAACTTTTTCTTTTTTTTTGCTACTATCATGGTAAGTTAGAGAATTGAAATATGAAAAATAATCATATCAGAAATGGTGTATAATCAAATTAGTCTTACAGATGGTGATTGGCAGAAGTTCTGCTAATATACTTACTACCTGTGAGAATAAACACAGAGTCTGTGTTTTCATTTAAAGCTGGGCTCTGCCCAGTTGCTACTAACACAGACAAAGGTTTGTGGAGAGAGAAAAAACCGCTCTGTCACAATGACTTATACAAGCTTAAGCAGCAGACTTCCTAAACCAAGACTTATCACTTCAGGGTTATTTCCATGTGACCTGTGGAGGATGCCCATGAATAGTGAGAGAAGACATGCAGTTTTCTCTGCTGTAGGGCTGAGCCTCTCGCTGCAAGACTAGAAGGCAGTCCTGGGTGTTGTGAAGTAATCATTAAGTTACACGCTTGTCATTTCTTGTACATTCACTCAGAACTAATGCACATCACTTTTTCCAATTATAATCATTCCACCATTTAACAAGCACAAAAGGCCTTAGATTCCAATTTGCCACTGATGCTTCACTCTCACTTGCGTATTTCTTGGCATTTAGGTCAGGCTAGGTTGTGCACAGCTCCAATAATGGGGTATATTCACCCTTCATACAGCAAACGTACAAATGATGAAGGCTAGAACAGCTGGTCTCACAATGTGAAGGCAGATCATTTCCACTGGTATGGTAATTTCTCTATTCATAGTTTTCCTTTCAGTTATTGTAAATACGTTTTATTTTTTTTGGTTTGCTTATTGCCAAAGCCAAACAGAAAGTGTTTGATGGTATAGCAGATACAGTCCTCACCACACTTCCTTTCTGGCTAAATCAAAGTTTCTCTAGTAAGCATGTCACATTTCATTTAGCTTCTCAAACCTTTCCACAGCTAAAAACAAAACAAAACAAAAAAACCCACAAAAGAAAACACCAAATCACAGCTGCTGAAATCCCTAGTCTTTAATCTTAGTTAGCCTCTTGCTAATGACAAGTAACTGGAATGTGGAATCAACCAGATGACGTGTTAATAAACAAGCTTTGGCTACACAGTAGCCAAGAATTAGAAGAGTCTAGCAGAGCATATAAAATGCTTTTTCTCTTCTTTCTGCTGAAAATCATCTACTTCTGCTGCAGTGCTTTAAAAATTTTTGAGTTCAGATATGCTTATTTCTATGAGAGTATGCAGTAGGAAATGGAAGAAGGGATGTCTGCTCTCCTTTTCCCCCAATATAGTCCTGCCCTTGCCTTCCCTGTATGCAGGCATCAGAGGAGTCCAGTGCAGGCAGCAGGTTTGCTGCTGATGAAATAGCCAGTCTTGGGCCAGTGATGAATCATGACTAGAAGCCACTGGTTTTGAGGAGTGATGCTGTCTGCCTGCCCACTCACAAATTTTAGGGAGACTGGAACAGTGCAAACTCCTTCAAGACTGTTGGAGGTTCGTTGCTGCTGACAGGCCACCCTGTCCAATGCCAGGCAGAGACCCGTGCCCCCAGTTTTGTCCTGTATTAAAAAGAGTAATTTGATTTATCATTTATTCACACATTGGTGGTAAATGAAAGTACAGAACACAAAGTGAGTAACACAGTGCCAAAATGAAAATGAGGGGTTCTTGCAGCAGCAAAGTACAGTTACTGTCTCTGCTCTGGTATTGTGTCAGCGCATGGACCAGTTTTGTGATGTTTTAGCAGTTTTCATAAAGTCAGAATAAGCTGGTTCAGCCTTTGCCTGTGGCATCAGTGGTGGCATCAGAACGGCTGCAGTTGCTTAGTGCAACTGGGTTCCCCCTCCGGTGGATCTCCCTGAGTACAATCTTCTCTCAAATATGGCTCTGCTGGCAGCAGGGTACAGAGCAATTTTGCAGAATGCTAAGTTTGGGGTTTCATCACATTTGGATGATGGAGCAGCACTTTTATCCCACCTAGAAGCTGTGTGCTGTGCCAGTGTAACAGTTACTAGTGTTTTCAGGGAGGGCACCACCTGCTGCTTTGGGACTGTTTTTGCAACAGAAAGTAAATAGAACGTTTTCTTTTTTTCAAATTGAACCTAACATTATCCCTTTAAATATTTAAAGAAAAAAGTACGAAATTAAAATTAAAATTTTCATAAAGCTCCAAGTAAGTGAGACTGCACTGATTTTACCAATAAAATTATAAAGTTTCTGTGACTGCTGTTCTGGAACAACTAGTTAAAGAGAGGAGGATGTGCGTGAGATCAGATGTACAAGACATCCTCCTCTGAAACTCCCTCTATCAAAACTCTGTTCTCCCAATGTCTTAGTGAAGTCTTTACTAAGGAAGGCATTTAATGACTAAATATAGTTTAAAATATATAATGTATCTTTCAGCTTCATTAGTATTTGTCATGTTTACTTATATTGTGTTTCAAAATATCCTTTCACAGTGTGCTTTCTCAGACCCATAAGGCTCTGAAAATACACTTGGGTGAGCTATATAGTGCATAAACTTTTCTCTCAAACTTAATTTTAAGACATAATTGAGTTGTTATCCACACAGTATTTTCCTCCCCGAACACAAGAAATGCCAGTCTGTCTCTGTAGATAATAAATGATGGAGATGCAAACTCTGTAATGGAATTTCCTGTGTACCTCACACAGTCTGAAAGACGAGAATCCCCTAGATATTACGTGATTGCTTCATACGCAGTGCTGCATGCTCCCCTAAGCTTTGCCCACCACCAACTACAGGGCCGTGTGTGTGGGTTTTTTTCTTTCCCTTTCTATCTGAATTGCCAATAAAATCAGTTTGAATTCAACTTACAATTCATGCAAAGAAAATTTAAGGAGATACTGCAAAAAGAACGAGTTCTCCCCCCCTTCTTTTTTCACCTCTCTCCTGGTGTAAGAACATTGACTGATAGAATCACTGTATTTACTGCTACTTTTGAAAGATATTTAGGTACATAACTCCCAGTGAATTCAACATATTAAATATTGTTCAATGCTGCTTTTTATTAACAAAGTAACTAATAATTATGGACCTGGTAATGTTTCTTCCTCCTCTGTGTAACAAAAATTATATTCTGTTATAATACTTGGCATCTGTAAAGAGGTTTTTTTCTCTTAAGAGAATTCCTATTGTATAGATCTTCTTTCATAGAAGAATATCTTTGTGTATTATTGTTTGATAAACAAATACAAATGGCTTGTTTTTCTTTTAGTTCTTCTAGTTGTCCTTTACTTTTAATTCCTTTTATTAACACCTAATACGAAGTAGATAATTTTGCAGTCTTAGTCCTCTTCTGTAATATTTTTTATGGTAGTCTTAGCCGTATGTCAAAGGATCACTTTTTTTGAAATGTAAATTTCTGAAGTTTTGGTAGTATATATATTGTAAAAGAGTTCACTATCCGTTTTGCTGTTAAGATTTACATTTTCATACTTCGAATCATCGTTCATGTTTAAAAAGACTTCCTAAATTTTGGTTGTAAGTGTAAGGAATACAGGAAGTAGATAAAATCACAATTCTTTTAATTACTTCTATACTATAGATGAAATAGCTACAGTAATAATTAACTCCCTACCTATTTTACTACTTTTATTTGTACTGTTCTTGTAAGGAGGAAGCCTAGGGGTCAGGATATGTACTAAGTTTTCTCAGACAAACAGGTCACGCTATCACTAAAATCTGTAAGAAAAATTTTACTTTTTCCAGTGAAAACTAGGTTTAGTTCAAGAATTAGAATTTTGCCCATGTGTAGATTCTATATCTTCTATATATTCACTGTTTTGCTGGATGCTGATTCACTACTGACTCTGAAGACAAAAATGTTACGTAGTTTTTTACCAACACCATTTTTCACAGAGGCTTTTCTTGGAGCTTTCCCATCATGTGTTGACTTGGTCTGATGCAACTTTTTCAGTGAGTTAACTGTGAACAGCACAGAATGCTTTTATCTATGATCACAGGCATATTTTGTCTCTAAAGTCTTTTAGCAGTTAGTAATGAACAAACTGATTCAGATAAAAATCTCGATCAGTTATACTTATAGAAGCTTAAAGAAGAACATGAATTTTGAAAAGTCTGACAAGTCTTTAAAATGTTCATACATTTGCAGCAGGGAGTCAAGAATCAAAATTCTGAAATGCTGTAGTTAAAGTAATACCATATCTTTGCCAAAACCACTTATGCAGAGGGAATTGTTTCCTTGTGAAATGGCTAGAGTTCCAATCCTTCAGATGCACAAAGGAGAGAGTTTTCACATGCTGATTAATCCCATCAGATCCAGTCAGACCACTCATTTGCTGTTTCTGAAGACAGAATCTGGAAGTTTGTAGGTTTTCTTACATTATCAAAAAATAGTACTTTTACAGTTTTGATATAGTTGGTATATTTTTTTGATTCCTGTTAGACTTTCTGGTCAGATTCACCATGCAGCAGCAGAATTATTAATCTGAAGAAAAAACACAAGTTTTGGTGATTTGCCATATCCTATATCTTTCCTGTGCATATGTGCATACCAGCTTATGCTTTTGCTCACATGTTCTTAAGCAGCTTTAAACCTGACCAGGGAAAAGTAAAAGCAAGGTAACATCATACTGTCCTTGGTCTTCACTTAAATCTGAACTGGTTCCAATGTGGTGTTGGTGGCCCCCTTTATTGGTCGATGTTAATAATTGACAAAAGTTTACCTAACCTTTAGATCACAAAAACTGCTATTTTAGACTGTAGAATGTTCATTCTTCCTTCAAATTCTTCCTCTTCTGATTGTTCCTGGCAGTTAGCAGTCATTCTCCCAGTACTGTTGGATAGCGTTGTTCAGTTCGTTTTGCATTCTAGGTGAGGAAGTTTCAGAAAATCACGTAGCACTGGCCAGCATGCTGTTGTCCTTTACTGTGTTTCTTCCTGTCATTGTTTTGGGTAAGGTGGAGGCAGAACATAATCCTTTCTCAGAGAGTGTTAGGGAGACAAGAATGCATAAAAACCACTACAAATACTTCTGGAGTTGCTGTTGCCATCGTCAGTGAGGGAGGACCTTTCCCAAAGTAAAGGCAGAGAGGCAGGGCCCGTGAGAGGTTCATTTAATTCTGACACTATCTGATATTGAGTCTTGAAGTAGCCAGTCAACTAGATTCTCCACTAAACCTTCAAATCTGGAAAGCTCTTCCTATTATGTGTTGATATGCCACTTACTTGGATGAATGCCCATAGCCATATGGCATTGAATATACACAGATTTTCACTGAATTAACACAGATTTTCAAATTTCATATGTTCTGATATCAGCACTGTTAACAAAGTGGAAAGTGCAAGTGTTGAACATACAAACTTCTTAATGGATTTATAAATTTCAGCAATGAATGCTGATTCTTGAACAAAACAAGCAGCTATTATGTAGTTTTATCACTGTAGTTTCCCTAACATGTCTGCTGTCATATAATAGAAGGAAACCATCTCTGTCTTGCTCTGCTTTTTATTTAGATCAGGCTGGGGGAGACCTCAGGAGGTCATCTAGTCCAACCTCTGCTCAAAGCAGGAGCAACACTGGCTGTGGGGCTTCGGCCAATTGGGCTGTGAAACTTCCTAAGGACAGAGATTCCACAGCTTCTCTGGGAAACCTGTTCCAGTCCCTAATTATCCTTTTAATAATTTTTCTTTTCATTATATCTGGTCTCCTGATTTAATTTGTGACCCTTGATTGTCATTCCCCTGTCTCACCCTCAGTGAGGAGCCTGGCTCTGGAACCTGGTGCCATCCCCACTGGCACAGTGTGCTGCTGTGAGGTCCCCCTGAACCCACCTCCTCTCCAGGCTGAGCAAGCTCTGGCCTCTCTTCACAGGCCACGTGCTCCGAGTCCCTGCCTGTGTTGGTGGCCTCTGCTGGACTCTCTCAAATTCACCAGCATCTTTGGTACTGGAGAGACAAAGCTGGATGAGCTGTTCAGATGTGCCCTAATGAGCACCTAGGAAAGGGGAGCAATTGCTGTGCTAGACTTGCTAGCTGAGCTACTGATGGTTATCAGCCCAGCATAATGCTTGCTTAGGAAAAGCAAGGATGTAACTTCAGGTTCTTGAAATGGCTAAGTCCTGATTTAGCCATGTGATTTATCTGAGTGAAAGAGCTGGACATTTGAAAGACTCTGTTGACACAAGCAGAAAATTTTGCCATGATCTTCAGTGGTTTTAAATCTCATCTTTAATCTATTGATAGTAGAATTTTTGTTTATATTAACTGACCCCTTATTTACTTCCACGAAAAGATACATCTCATTGCTTAAAAAACAACTATACTTTTCTTAAATGTATAGTGTTACATCAGGCTGCTCTAGCTGTTTCTCGTGGTCAAATATGGTCATCACATCCTTTGGTGAGATGTATGTTTGTTCTGTATTGTGGTATCAGTTTAAAGGTGTCAGTTCCCTTGAGGAGCGAGCAATTATCTGTAGGTAACTCACATTTTCTCGCTCCCTCTATGACAAGAATCCAGCAGCAAATCTCTGGTCACTGGCACATGATCTTGTGTTTCCTAACAAATTGTGCCTCTGTGCTGCACTGTGCCTTCACAGTTTTAAATAAGATGCTGACATCTGTGTCATTGAGCTGCGTCGTATCTTCATGGGAAATTCTTTTTTCTTAAATTAAAGGCACTATTTTTCATCAAATGACAAGCATACATTATGGCTCTCTATTTTAACCAAGGTACTAAAGGCTATTTCAATTTGACTACAGCAGTTTTCTGCCAAATGGCTACTCTAAGTTATATTGTGCACATTACCCACCAGAAAGCACAGAGTTGATGAGAGTGCACTGTCAACTACACCACACATCGATATGGAGGTTATTTGATTTGAAATTGGATTCTAGCCTTCCTTGATCTGTTGCATAAATGGAGACGCATGTGTTGAGGAAATTCTCACAAA
>Ga0065711_1003832_pt1 | contig 28856 bp, 16 predicted proteins | sample Hoacrofraction12_FD_59098 | JGI IMG/M metagenome (GOLD analysis project Ga0065711, IMG submission 59098) | Hoatzin crop microbial communities from Cojedes, Venezuela - Epithelial fraction 12 v2 (version 2) | ecosystem: Host-associated > Birds > Digestive system > Esophagus > Crop | place... | reverse complement strand
TCGCCGTTTCCTGCCGCACTGTCACTTCCCGTACTGTCACTTCCTGCCACGCTGTCGTTTCCTGCCACAGCACTGCTTCCGCATCGAGATGCAGCTCTGCTCTAATCACAACGAGTTGCAGTAGTTTTGCCTACATATGGTTAGGGGTCTAACCAATCAGATGCTGCAATTGCTTTGCAATATAAATCTTGTTTTGCTGACTAATAAAGGTTGAACGATCAATACTCATATTGGGGTGACATCGTTACAATGGATCCGTAACCCACGCCAACATATACTCAAAGAAATTATTCCAGGTCACTTTCATAAAGTTGTCTTTGTTAAAATTTTACGTTCAAATGTGTATAAATTAACTTTTAGTTCAATTTGTGTTTACCACGGAATTTTATTTCTGACACAAAACATTACATTTACAAAGTTGCAGATTTGTGACTCACATTGATGTTACTAGAATTCACACAGTTAAATCCTCATGCTTTACACTGAAAATTGATACTATATTATTAATAGAATTTTTCATTTCCTTCTGTGTAATCATGAAGAGATTAAATGCAGTGTCTAGTTCAGGTCTGCAGAAATATTAAGTTCATTTCACTGGTCTTTATCAATGGATTAATAAATAAACACTACAAAATGCATAAATTTGCTGTCTTTCAGCTTACAAAATATTTTTATCCATATTGACTGGACAGTCACATACTAGCTGGGGACCATCTAGTAATAGTAACATGTTATTTTGAGGAAGACAATTCTGACATTGGAATCCTAGAACTGAATTAATAATTGGAGGGACATTTTCTGTTTGTCTGAGATGAACAGGAACTTTTAATAAATTTTAGATACTAAATTTGCTAGCAGCTTTTCTTTTTCAGTATCTGCTATTTCTCTTCCTGTCGTATATATGAGCAAGCTGGTGGCACATCTGATGTACTTGTTCTCCTGCAATATTTTTAGTCTGGTATGTGAATGTTGTCATTAAAAGAACAAGCACTATTATAATTTTTAGATTTCAAAAAACTAAGAACGTAGTATTTGGTGCTTATAATCCATCTTCCAAACGAGTCAGATGTTGTATCTATATTTGCAGTGTTCTTGACACATGAATAATAGTCCAAACACAGTCTAATAATAACCTAAACCTGATACTGTAGACATAAGACCTATGAAAAAGCAAATTTTTGAATCTAGGAAGACATGTACAGTTGTCACATAGCTGTTAATTCGTATTGAGTTTATTGCTAATTTACCCGATATTTTATCTGTCTTGTGATGGCAGGTGGAAGTTGTGCATACAGTCATAATTTACTCTCATTCTGCTGCAGAAGTCATGCATGTAAATTGTTACTTAGGAAATTTGCCTCCTCCGTACATCCCCAGGTAATAAGCTCAGGTTCAACAACAGCCTTCAGCTGATTATTTTAAGCTGTAACTAGCGCACACTGAAAATACAAGAATGAAGCGTTGATGAAGCAGATGCAATGGATATTTTGTGGTAATAATAGGATAATATGATAGACTACTCTTATTTATTTATATTTAGAAATAAAAAAAAAATTCTGTGTAAAAGCCAAAGTTCACAAAAAAAAATTCTAAGTAACACTAACCCCTAGAAAAAACAGTAATTTTGTACAGGTCATTTAGTACGGGTGCATTTAACCTGTTCCAACAGAAAGATTTCCATGACAACATAACAGAAACACAGTTTCAGAGATTGCTTGATTTCCGATTGGGATGCAGTACAAAATTTTCATACTAGAACTCATTTCAAAAATTGGTTAATGTGGGAAATAGAAGCTCTTCAGCATCATGAAATCATCCGTTGCAGATCTTGAAGATCTGCACTCACTTAGATCTTGAAGAGACACTCTCTACCATTTTCTCACAATGTCTGCCAAGATTTTCTTTATCTTTCCATAACATTCAGGGCCTGAAGCTTCACTGTTCTGATATTTTATCTTGAACATAAAATAATTGTCTGTGTGGTATAACAGAGAAATCAATTTCCTTTTTATCAGACTGGTCACAGGGGTAAGGACTTCTGAGGGAAGCACCATGAACTGTCCATGCTGTGCTCAATGGAAGGTTCATCATGGAAGGGTCTTTGGTACTCTCACGTTCACAAATTATATGTCATAGTTTTGATGTTGAGTGCTATAACTACTAGACTTCTGAACGTACTTAAGTGTCTGTTACTATTACTGAAATTAAACCTTTGTGACAAAAACAAATTTTTCCAAGGTGAAAAACACACCTCTTAGTAATTCACAATAGACAAAACAATAGTTTTTATCACTCAGAATAATCAAGCATGTGTGAAAAACAGAAAAAGAAATTGAATTTCATAATGTAACTGTGTCTTATGACAGCTGTTCACATCCTTCTCATTTTCAAAGAAGAGGAAAACAGTGTGTATTAGAAGCCCAGGCAAGCAAGACAATTTCAACAATTTGTGTATTTTTAGTTTGTATCATTTATTGTTTCACTGAACTGTTTCTTCTACAAAATAATAAATCATGGACTATGCAATTTAACTAGTGTATTAAACTATATTAGCTATATTCTCAAACTAGTTCAGCAGTACTCTGAATATAAGAGTCATATATTAGTAAAACTGCATACCACAGTAAAAGATCTGCCGCTGATATCAGTTGCATCTGTGTTTGTAGACAACACGCTCCTCTGGGGGGATGTGTAGTCAAACAGATACAGCATTTTTCAACATTTGCTTTGCTCCCAAAGGCATTCATTTTTCATGTAAGTTACTGAAATTTTCATTACGCGTGTTTTTTCTGAAACAATGAAAACATTATTTCAGAGGTGAACTATCAAAAAGAGTCATCTTGTATACGAATTCTTAGTTGCTTAATCTTTATGATCAAGACAGGCTGCATAACCTCTTTAGTTTCCCTTTCAAAACTTTGAGTTTATGACTATTATTTTGCCAAGTAAATGAAATCATATTAAATATTTATATGCACAAGCACATAAACAAAGAACAGGAATAAAATGTACTGTAAAAAAAATTAGTCACCAAACCTAACTGATATTTTCTTTTAAATCGTAAAAGTAAATACTGCAATTTAAAAAAAAAGTCATTACCACCAGCTTGCTTATAGCACTGTCATTGTTTGCTTATTAGACTAATCTAAACCCGCAGTGAGATAATCCCATTTACACTAGTAAAAACTGCTAAAACCAAACATATATATATGGGGTGTGTACGATGTGTGTATGTGTGCTTTCGTCTGTGTGTGTATTTCATCACATATGATATGGGGAAGGTGAGTAAGAGTAGTTTAGCCACGTTATAATAGAACTGTTTAGGTTGCAAGGGACGTCTGGAAAACACCTAGTCTAACCCCTTGCTCAAGCAGGGTCACCTAGAGCAGGTTACCCAGGAACATGTTCAGTCATGCCTTGAATATTTTCAAGGATGGAAACTCCACAACCTCTCTAGGTAACCGGTTATAGTGTTCAACTACCTTCACAGTTAAATAAGCAAAAGGATTTTTATTTTCTAATTTCTTTAAATTAAATTTCCTGTATTTCAGTTTGTGCACCAAACTTTCAGTGGGCACCACTGAGAAGAGCTTGGCTCCAGCTTCTTTATCATCAGGTGTTTATACACACTGATAAAATCCCCCTGAGCCTTCTCTTCTCCAGGAAGAACAGTCCCAGCCCTTTCAGCCTCTCCTTTTCTCCAGTGCTTTCATTTTCTTTGCAGTACCTTTGTTGGACTTGGTCCTAGTATGTTCACGTCTGTCTCGCAGTAGCGAGCCCAGATCCAGACTCAACACTGCAGATGTCTCTTCAGTGCTGAGTAGAGGGAGAATACCATCTCTCCCAGCCTGCTGCAACACTCTACCTAATGCAGCCCAGGAGGTTTTTGACCTTCTTTGACTCAAGGGCACATTTCTGGTTCATGATCATCTTGTTGTCCAACAGGACATGATGTTCCTTGTCGGCAGAGTTGCTTTCCACTCAGTCAGGCCCCACCCTGTAGTGGTCCCTCATGTGCAAGACTTTGCATTTACTGTAGTTGAACTCCAGGAGGTTCCCGTCAGACCATTTCTTCAGCCTGTGAATGGTGGTACAACCATCTGGTGTATCAGTCATTCTCCACAATTTTGTAACATCTGCAAACTTCCTGAGGATGTGCTCTGTCCCAGCATGCAGGTCATTAATGAAGATGTTAAACAGTATTGGGTCCAGTATCAGCCTCTGGGGCTAGTGGCTGGCCTCCATCTGGATTTTGTGCCACTGATCACAAACCTTTGAGCTCGATTGTTCAACCAGTTTTCAGTCCATCTCACTGTCCAGTATCTAACCGGTATTTTGACATCTTGCCTATGATGATGTTATGGGAGACAATAATAAAATCCTTACTAAAGTTGAGGTAAACAACATCAAATGCTCTTCCATCATCCATCAAGCTAGTGACCTCATCACAGAAAGATATCAGGTAGGTTAGGCATAATTTCCCCTTGATGAATCCATGCTGAATTTTTCCAACCAACTTCTTGTCCTTCTTGTGTTTTGAAATGGACTACAGGAGGGTTTTCTCCTTCTCTTTGCTAGTACCTGAGGTAAGGCTGACTGGCCTTTAGTTCCCCGGATCTTCTTTCATTACTTTCTTGAAGATAGGAGTGTCATTTGCTCCCTTCTGGTACTAAGGAACCTCTCCTGGTCATGGTGACCTTTCAAACATAATTGAGACTGGCGTCACAATGACATCAGCTAATTCCCTCAAGACTCGTGGGTACACCCCATCATGTCCCATGGACTTGAATATGTCTGTTTTGTTTAAGTGGTCACTAACCTGGTCCTCTTCCTTGTATTTAAGTATCTTGCTTGTTTTCTTCTTTAAGTTCTTCCTTGTTTTTAAGCATCAGGTTCAGCAAAGCACCTTTCCTTATTGACTCCTGGATCACTTGTGCCAGGAAGTCATCATCAGTGCACTCCAGAAGTCTCCTATGTTGCCTGAGTTCTGTTTTTCCAGCACATATCAGGGTGGTTAAAGTCCTCCCCAAAGACCAGGGCCTGCAAATGTGAGGCTTCTTCCAATCATCTGAAGAAGACTCAACCTACTACTTCTGCCTGATCAGGAGGTCTTGTTCTGACTTAAACCCAGCCAGCAGCTAAGTACCACACAGCCACATGCTCACTTCCCCAGTGCGATGTGGGAGAGAATCAGCAGGCTAGAAGTGTGAAAAGTTGCTTGTGGGTTGAGATGAAGACAGTCTAATGGGTAAAGCAAAAGCTGTGCACATAAGCAAAGCAAAACAAGGAGTTCATTCACTACTTCCCATCTGCAGGTCATCAGTTCAGCCATCTCCAGGAAAGCAGGGGTCCATCATGCATAATGGTTATTTAGGAAGACAAATGCCATAACTCCAAATGTCCCCTCTTCCTCCTTCTTCCTCCAGCTTTTTTTGCTGGCTATGATCACATAAGGTATGAGATATCCCTTTGGTCAGCTGGGGTTAGCTGTCCCTGCTATATCCCTTCCCAACTTCTTGTGTACCCCTAGCCTACCCAGCTGTCAGGATGGCGTGAGAAGCAGAAAAGGTTTTGATGCTGTGCAAGGACTGTTCAGCAATAAAGAACAAACCCCTGTGTTATCAACACTGTTTTCATCACAAATCAAAAATATATCATCATACAAGCTACTATGAAAAAAATTAACTATATCTCAGCCAAAACCAGTACAGGTCTACAGCAGATAACCACTACAGCAGCACCCATGTTGGTCTGCCCACTAACCCATAAACTCTTGACTGGTTCCTGACTCATCCCAAAGCATAGCTCCATGCATTCATGCTTCTCTCTTATATAAATGGCCAGTCCCTCGTTCGGCCTTCCCAGTCTATCTGTGCTAAAGAGCCTAAATCCATCCATTGCAGCAGTCCAGTTGTTAATGACATTTTCAAACATTGTTTCTGCCAGCAAGACAAGAATGTAGGAATTTCTCACAGCACTTCAAAGTCTGGCACATTGCTGATGCTTTTCAACTGAACTACTTCATGTTATTTATTCAAAACAAAAGAATGCCAAAGGCGACAGTGAACAATCATTTTGTATGAAACTTGCAAAGGCCACATTTGGTTCCAGAAATAAAGATTCAAATGCCATTAGCGTAGCATGGACTGGAAGGATTTCAGAATTTCATCCATCTGTTCAGGTTTCCTGAAATTACTTCAAAGATCAGATGGGCCAGCTAACTCTGCCTTTAAAAGGCATGAAACCCTCTGGGTAAATCTTTCATTTATTTAAAGATAATTTAATTTTAAACACCAAACTTCTTTCTGGGATGCTTGCTAAAACACTCATTTGACAGAAACTTAAAAAAAGATTGATTTATGAACTGACACCACCACGAAACCTCTTTACCAGACATAGGTTGAAAAAAAAGAGAAAGATTTCTTTAAATGAGAGCTACCTTCCCTTCAAAACAAAAAAAAACAAATCATGAATCTGTTGAAATACATGTTACTGAATAGTCCATTCAAAGTTTGAATAAGGAATCATTGGTTTTTAATGATGTAATCCTTTGTGGGATATTCTATGATGACGAAAAAATAAGCTGGTAAGTAGTGGTATGCTGGTTTATCACAACTAGTTCTGCCTAAGAGGTTCTCAGTATGTACAAGCTAAGTATTCCTTTTTGGTTTTCTTTCTTTTTTTTAACGAATGCTGTGGTGATAGCACTTTGTGTATTCCCAAATCATTGTTCTGGACTGTGGCAGATCCACAGAGAAATATAACTTTAAAATCATCGGTCTGAGTGAGCAGTAGTCAAACCTTTCGAAAGATCTGCAATATAAAGTAGTTAGACAATAAAAGTTACCTCATTATTCCAGTACACGCAACAACAATTCTGTTCAAAACATGAACAGCAATCTTTGGAGATGTTGCTCCCAATGTACAATTTAGAACTAAAGAAAAGTAAGTGTTGCTTTTAAATGACCTACCATCTCAAAAGATATCACGCTATTTTAAACTTTTATTCAAATAAAGAATAATGTATTTTTTAAAAGTGCCCATTTTTTTGAGGAGAAAAATCTTTTCATATATATTTCACTGCCTAGGTAAAAGTGAAGTAATTCCTTCTTCCTAATTCAGTCCTTCATAGAGTAGTTGCTTATCTTACCTGACGTTGGTAATTTCTGTCATGTAAACTGTGACATTCATAGAGATACTTACGAGACTAATTAATGTCACATCATCTGGCATAATGGCCATGCAGAAATGAGTCATATTTCAGTTCAAAGAGTTGCCTCAACCTATAAGCCTTGATTGTATTTATTCCCCTGACTCAAAGTGCAACTGCTCTATCACCAGTAACATACGTTTTGGAATACTTTTGGAAATATATGAATGCTTGGAGAAATGACACCAGCCTTGGAGGCAAGGGATGTGAAAGTGCAAAACAAAAATTCCAACCGTATTCATTCCTCTCCTCCCCACCCCAAACCTCAACACGTTGTTTGAAGGAAGGGAATTTTGACAGCGTTAAGAAGTGGGCTCATGGGAACCTAATAAAGTTCAACAAGGCCAAGTGCAAGGTCTTGCACCTGGGTCAGATCGGTCCCCAGTATCAATACAGAATGGGGGATGAATGGATTGGGGGCAGCCCTGTGGAGAAGGACTTTCAGGTACAGATGGACGAAAAATTGGACATGAGCCAGCAACGTGCACTTGCAGCCCAGAAAGCCAATCAGATCCTGGACTGCATAGAAGGGAGAGTGGCCAGCAGGTCAAGGGAGGTTATTCTCCACCTCTAATCTTCTCTCATGACATTCCACATGGAATCCTGTGTCCAGCTCTGGGGTTCCCAGTACAAGACAAGGACATGATAGAGCAGATCCAGAGGAAAGCCATGAAAATGAGCAGAGGCCTGGAACACCTCTCTTACGGAGAAAAGCTGAGAGACTTAGGGTTGTTCAGCCTGGACAAGATAAGACTCTAGGGAGACCTCCTTGTGGCATTTCAATACATAAAGGGGCTTATAAGAAAGACAGAGAGAGACTTTTTACCAAGCACACAGTGACAAGACAAGAGGCAATGGTTTTAAGCTGAAAGTGGGTAGATTTAGGTTGTTCATAAGGAGAATATTTTTTCCAATGAGGGTGGTGAGACACTGGAGCAGGTTGCCCAGAGAAGGTGTGGATGCCCCACCACAGGAAGTGTTCAAGGTCAGGCTGGATGGAGCTTTGAGCACCTTGATCTAGGGAAAGAAGTCCCTGCCCATGGCAGGGGACTTGGATTCGCTGATCTTTGAAGGCACCTTCTAACCCAAACTATTCTACGATTCTATGATTCTACATGAACACAACCAGAAACTGTAGAAGCATAGGCCTCTCCTTGAAGCAACCTGAGCTCAGCAAGCAGGCTCTACTTCTTGTTTGCTTTAGCGGGTGATTTAAGATCAGGATTTGTCTTATGGAAATCTACTGTCAGTTAGAATCAATTTATTTATTTATAGAAACGTCTCAGTATATAGTATGTAGTGATTGCAGTAAATAATAGATTCACATTTCTTTGGCCAGATCTCAACAGAAAGAAGAGGTAACAAACTTTAATCTCTCACAAATACCGAAGATTTTATGTGCTACTATCTGAACCTGTAATGCAGGTTTGGATTTATCAGAACTCCAAAAAATTTTTGATAACATATGGGAGTACTAATATCTGACTTGATCTCTCCAATTACATATCTACTCTAGACTGGCAGATGGTGAAACAGAAGAAAGAGCAATCTGACTTTAATGAATAGAACAGAGAAAAAAGTATGATCACCTTAAGAGCAATATTAGGATATGATAAATTTTTCACTCTTCTGATTACAGAAAAATGACCCCTGTAGGATGTCACATGTAAATCTATAGGAGAAGGAATAAGCAGTTTGGCACTTTCCTGATAGTTATAGCATTCAAGCCAGACATGGTGAGATTTCCTCGAGGTTCATAGGTTTGGGCTATTTGATAAATACTGCAAAGGAAAGAAAAATGGACCATCCAAATTTCACATCATAAGAAGCCCTATTAGGTCCTGAGAAAGAGGGAAACACATACCTCTCTTGGGTCCGTTTCTAGCCACAGCAGGTTTTACTCATGCAGTATGTTGGCAAACCCTTTTATTTCAACAAGGAGTGTGTATAACATATAGGATGAGCGTTTCAACTGAGAAGCGTGAATGTATCAGAAGAGACAATCTGGAGTGCTGAGTTTTTCTGTTTGTGTTCAAAGGACAAAAATAGTCAAATAACAAAGGCTTGTTCACCTACATAATGTGGTGAGCATTTAATTTCTGCAGTAGCTATTAAGGCTCGTTAGAAATACAGCTAGTGGCTGAAGAAGAAAAGGAAACAATCAAGACTGAAAACTACATGATTGCTTTTGTTAGAGTGTTTCAGACTTCACCTAAATGTGCAAGAGTTGCTACATTCATTTTAGGACTAGAAAAAATGCTTTGTATCTGCTATTACGTGATATTATGTGGCATAATATCCACATCTGTAAAAGCACTGTTAAGAAAACATCTGCAAGGCAAGATTTATTGGTGTAGATATGGACCTATTTTTATGCAACTATACTCCTTTTGTGACCAAACAACTACCCTTCATATGAATTTGTTCTGCACCAAGTGGAAATACCAGCTCAGGTCAGCTCTCTGCCTGTGCTCCACTACAGGGTCTAAACACGCCTGAAGTCACTACTGAACCTTTCAAAGCTTTACCCAATGTCATCAAAAAACTTTGCTGTTAGCAATTTATTTAAATTCCTAGGATGGAAGTTTTACTTTGAAAACCTGTTCCATTAGTTCCAGCTAGTCAAAAATCTTGAATGTTTGAATATGTGCAAGTCCACTCACAGTCCAGGGCTATTCCTGCTATTTGTAACACCCGTACTATTACATCTGAAGCCAAGAAGCTGACTACAGACATAATTTTATTCTTAACACAAAAAAACTACTGATTAAAAAAAGAGAAAATCAAAGGCTGAAGCTACTTCTTTTTTTTCCCCTCTAATCACGACTTATGGGCAGTCTTACAGTCCTGGCTCAGTCAAAATCTCTGTTGCTGTCAGATGACAGGACTGAGCCAAATATGTGACTCAAATGGCCAAAGCCCTTATACAGTTCTGCAGCAGAACTTTTCCGTCTATTTTAAAGGTTAATCCAGATCACAGCTGAAACTGAACATGTCATATTGAGGGGCTTACATGGATTTGACTTGGAGTTATTACATTACTGAGAGTAATGCACATTATAGTGAAATAAGTGCCAGTACTTTGATTAGTCTTTCCTGGGCTGCTCTCTGGGGATGTGTGGAGTAGTGTTGTGAGCTTCTGAATATAAAAGCTATCTGAACATAAATTCAAAGTACTTTAAGAAAAAGCAGTTTAATCATGGCACAGTATATAATATAATGATTTTATTAGAGTATAATAGGATAAACTTTAATCACAATCAGAGTAGTACTTGAGGGTGCATTTACAGGACATTTTTTGCCACAATATTATGCAAAGTTATGAATTAATTTCTCTATGTGACTGTGATTTAAATAAGGTGTGGAAAGCAGTCTTCTGCACTGAACAAGATCATCTTATTCATGTAATCTGTGTTGTGTTAAAAGCTCTCTTAAGGCATCTTTGTTGTAATCTACACTGGTCCTCAAAGTTAAGCATGTTCTTAGTTTTTACAGCACTATAGTCAGGATTACAAGACAAAAAGTTTTCATTAGGCTTGCTGCAAATTGTTCAAGCAATGGAGTAACTGATTACTATATGAGTTTTGTGATTTTTCTAGCCTTTCTTTTCATTTGCCTCTTTTTCAAAGAAATGAAAGTACCTAAGCATGAAAATTTATTTTAGTTTGTTGTAGTGGTATCAGATGGTTCCTGATAACCCAGAGGCTATTTTGCTACCTAGTATAAATACTTGCACATCTGTCCAAAAGACTTACGAACAAGTATCTGTAGATATGAAAGTTATGTTTGATGCAATAGTTTCAAAGTCGTGGTCTTTCCAGAACTGCACTATTGCTAGCAAGACAAAACAGACTGATGATGTTAATAACTGATAACTGAATGTGTAAGGTATTTGGATATTTAAACACTTTCTGGCAGTGGTAAACACTTGTTTTTAAATATTTGCTTATTTTTCCTTAATTCAGGTTGCAGTACTGTAGCCGGTGCGCTTTTCATTCTTCTGATTCTCTCATGTAAATTTTTAGTATAGTGATTACACTACCAGTAACTATAAGTAGATTGACAGAATTGTCTTCCTTTACTACATCATAAAAGGGAAAGGTGTTCATGTGATATAAATCGTGGTCACTTCTGTTTTTTATTGCCGTTCATTGTACCTAAAAGACTGAGTAATGATCAGGACAAAGGTTCAAGCATGTGTGTGTTGGTTTTAGCTTGGATAGAGTTAATTTTTTCATAGTAGTTCATATGGATCTATGTTTTGGATTTGTGCTGAAAACAGTGTTAACAACACAGGGATGTTTTTGTTACTGCTAAGCAGTGCTTATGCACCGTCAAGGTTTTTTTCTGCTTCTCACACCATCCCACCAGCAAGCAGACTGGGCATGCACAAGAAGCTGGGAGGGGACACAGCCAGGACAGCTGACCCTTATTGACCAAAGGAATATTCCATACCATATAACATCATGCTCAGCATACAAAGCTGAGTGAAGAAGGAAGTGAGGGACATCCAGAGTGACAGTGTTTGTCTTCCGAAGTAACTGTTATGTGTAACAGAGTCCAGCTTTCCTGCAGGTGGCTGAATAACTGCCTGAAGACAGGAAGTAGTGAATGAATTTCTTATTTTGCTTTGCCTTTGTGTGCAGCTTTCACCTTGCTTATTAAACTATTTATCTCAATCCATGAGATTTCTCACTTTTACTGTTCGGCTTCTTTCCCCATTCCCACTTGTGGAGGAGTGAGCAAGCAGCTGTGTGGTGCTCAGCTGCCAGCTGGGGTTAAGCCACTTCAAAGTCCTACTCTGCTTCCCTGTACACTGTGGATGTGTCAGCACTTGAAAGATTTGTTCCGTTGTGCTACATAGGACTATGCTATTTGGTTGTTCCAGGTGTCTGTCAGTCTTACCAGTTTTTCATAATATTTTCTGAAAATATTTTGTCTGTCTAGAGTCACAAGAGTGATTCAGTAAAGAGTCTAAATATTCATGTAACAGAAATTTCTGGTACAACACAGGTGGTATCCAGTGTGCACAGCTGATTTCTCCCTATGGAAAAGTCAAGATGAGAGGAAAGGGATGAGGTGGCTGACTGATTAGGATGGCATTGGGGCACTTGAAAGAATACAGAGGTGAGTTCAAACCTGGTCACAGAGAGGTTGCCTTGGGGCTGAGGTGTCAAAAGCAAGTCTTGAAGAAACACTGAGGTGAGGGTTTTGTCCCCTGCAGAGCTATGCAGCAACACAGGGGCTCACTCAGGCTCCTGGGCCATCTCCTCTTCTTCCTGGGATTTTAACAACGGGGCAACAAGAAGAGCAACGAAGGAAGAATCCCAATGAACTTCTGTCCTGTTTTTAAAATAAACAAACTGAATCCATCATGTTTTAGTGGAACACTTCCGGTCTGTAATGGGTACGCTCAACAAAAATATCTTACCAGCTTTAGCGATGATTTACAATAGCACCATAATAGCTAGGAAAATGCACCATATGTTTTTTTACATGTTTTCCTCAGTGTTTGAAGGGAATGGGTGACATTGTAGCATTCTCTTTTTGTCTGTATTTGGTGCGGAATTAACTAAACAGGATATCAACCGGAAAAGTTTTTCCTATTTTTTTCTGAGAACTTAGAATATAATTTAAAAGTACACTTCATAAGATACAATTTCAATTATAAGATTTTTTTTAAACATTTTAAAAAGAAATACAGAGACGTATACTTAGGTATAGGGAAGAAAAACAAGTGCTCATAAAGTTAAGCAAATTATGCTCTTCCTTAAAATGAGTCACCTTGGTCTTTGGATTGTTCTTGTCTGTTAAACATCCAAAGAGCTATTTTTTCAAATGAATAGTACAAATATACCATTTAAATGCAGGCTTATATTGATTAATTCAATCTTTTAACCTAGGCATCCTTTCACTTAGTTTGCCATACAGATACATTTGTACTAAGATTTTCCCTATTAAGGAATTTCACAACATGATCTCATAAATCTGTAAGATCTAAATGCAACAGATTAGCTTACTTTGGTATGAAACAGAGCTTTAAACCAACATAAGCAAGCATTACTATACCAGCTTTCTCTGGTATAACACATGGAGATCAGTTCACTGCTGACATAAAATGAATTTCACAGACTTCATGGCATTTTGGCGTAAGAAAGCACCTTAGTCATGGACTTCATTGAAGGTAAGGTGAAATTAATTCATCAAGCTGGGAGTCACATATTTTCAAGTCCACTCCATCGAAGTTTGCACAAATCCTGTTTTGATGGTTCTCACTGGAGCAACCAGCTAATACGTACCGAAAGAGTCCCCACCTATACACAACATTTGCACAGGCGTAAACTTGAACTTTAGCTGAAGTCAACAGTGCAATGACCTTGCAGTAAAGACAGAAACATAGGACTGCTGAAATTTGACTGTGGTTTATACCAAACTTTAATCATTTATTAATGAGTCTAGCCGAATAATAAGATCACACACTGCTTTCTCACAAAGAGTGGAAGAATAAAAAGTACTTCCACAGGACTTGTTTGGTAACAGAAAGGCAGAAACTTTGTTTATCTTATTAGTAAGATAAAATGAAAATGCCCATATGATATTCACATTACACTTCAAATTAAAAAAAAAAAAACCAAAACACTTTAATTCTCATTATTTGATCAAACTTTCAAATTAAAGAACATTTTTGCTGTCCTAAAACTACACACATTTCCAATTAACAGAGAGTTTTCTCTAAATCTCATCATATTACCACGTTGCATTACTTGATATATGAAACTATAATTCATCTCAGGTTGTTTATGTTTGAGAAACTCTAAATTTTTATAATTAACCTATTTTGTTTCCCATCTATGTTGTTTAAGTGAAAACTCTTGTGGGAAGCAGGTCGTATTAAGGATATTCTGCATAAGTCTTTTAAAAGCACAAGTATGGATTAGAGATATTTTATAGTTACAATTACCAACAGTTACTTCCTTCTTGAGAAAGAGCTCTAAATATCTAAATTTACGTTTTCATGCTTGATAGAAACTTTGACTATAAAGTTTCTATGAATAAACAAGTGAGCTTTGAACACAGAACATACGTTGACCACGTCATACCTTTTCTGCAAAGTCAATGTACAAAATCACCAGGTGAAAATACTAGTGTGTTTATATATAAAAGACAAGTATAAAAATATTACACTTCTTAACAAGAATACACGTACCTTGCCCTCCAAACGAACCTGAACAAGCTGGAGAAGTGGGCCTGTGTGAACCTCATGAGGTTCGACATGGGCAAGTGCAATGTGCCACACCTGGATTGGGGCAAACCCCAGTATCAGTATAGGCTGGGGGATGAAGAGATTGAGAGTAGCCCTGCCAAGAAGGACTTGGTGGTACTGGTGGATGAAAAGCTTGACATGAGCCAACAATGTGCACTCACAGCCCAGAAGGCTAACCATATCCTGTGTTGCATCAAAAGAAGTGTGGCCAGCAGGGCAAGTGAGGCGATTCTGCCCCTCTACTCTGCTCTGGTGAGACCTCACCTGGAGTCCTGCCTCTAGCTTGGAGCCCTCAGCACAGGAAAGACATGGAGCTGTTAGAGCAGGTCCAGAGGAGGGCTGCAAAAAAGTTCTGAGGGCTGGAACACATCACCTGTGAGGAAAGGCTGAGAGAGTTGGGGCTGTTCAGCCTGGAGATGAGAAAGCTCTGCAGAGACCTCATTGGGGCCTTCCAGTACTTAAAGGGGTCTTATAAGAAAGATCAGGACAGGTTTTTTAGCAGGGCCAGTAGCAATAGCACAAAGGGTAAATGTTTAAACTAAAAGAGGGCAGTTTTAGACTAGATATGAGGAATAAATTTTTTACCGTGAGGGTGGTGAGGCACTGGCACAGGTTGCCCAGAGAGGTGGTGGATCTGCCATCCCTAGAAACATTCAAGACCAGGTTGGATGGGGCTCTGAGCAACCTGATCTAGTTGAAGATGTCCCTGCTCATTGCAGGGGAGTTGGACTAGGTGACCTTTAAAGGTCCATTCCAGCCCAAACTATTCTATGATTCTATGATATACAACAGTTGTTATTACTGTGTCTAGCATCCAGTGTGGGAAAACTAATATAATGAGGAAAAGTTGAATGTAACTGTGTAATCATTCAGAAAAAATAAATTCACATAGTATGTCATTATCAAAGACAGGGTAGTACAGCAAACGTAGATGTAAATAAATTCAGTGACTTTGGCTGACTGTCAATTATTCTTTTTAAAATAACTTTCTTTCTAAGTTCAATTTACATTCTGGTTTTGATTGCAATTTGCTTTTCTTTTGCAGCCCTTTCCCTATAAGCGGAAGCAGAAGCTTTGCTGCAGAGCACTAAGCTACGCTTTCCTGAAAGTACCTGGGCATGAGCTGGGTGGAATCAGGGAGATAAGCGCTGAGAAGTAGGTGCATTGCCACCAGATCCAGACTGATGAAACATAAGGAAAAAAGACTTAGACATTTGCAGGGAAAGGAAACAAATAGAAAGGAAACAGATGAAGTACAGAGGCCAAAGAGAAGACAAATGTTTCTGTAGAGGTGACCTTTGCATTTGAGCTGACAGAGCTAGGTAAAATTACAGGGGCCTCTTTCAGGGAAGACGTTCAGGACCTTGTCAAAACCTGGCTGCAGTCCACAGGAAAAAAAAAAAGAGTATTTTACAATTATTCTTATATGTGGAAAAGGGATTATGTATATGCAGTGTTTGCGTTACAGATACCCTTGCCGTTGGCAAATAGCATGGCAAAATAGGAATGGCTTTATATACCAAAACTTAGCACTGAAGATTTCACAGCTAAACGCAGAAGCATTTCATTAGGGTTTGCTTCAGAGTAGCTATGTTTTGGCTCTATTTCAAATCCTCATTCCTGTTCCAAACTAAACTTCTATCATAAGTGCACCCAGAGAAAACCTCAGAAATGGTGCAGTATATTATGTCAAACCAGATATGACTTACCGAAAGGATGCTGGTAGGAAATACTGATGATGCAAACTCAGTCTGAGCCCTAGGTAAGAATCATTAAAAACTGTATGGGAAAAAATTCAAAAAGTAATTAAAAACAAATAAACGGTCTTTGAATGATGTGTATGAAAAGAAAAAGAAAAAAAAAACCACCCAAAAAACAAAACCCCAAACAACCAGGAAAAAAGCTCAGCACATTTCCACACAGGCTATAAATTTACTCATTAGATAATGATGACACTGCACAGTAGACTGGGTATGTCAGTGTCTCTCGTCTTATGTTCCTGCTTTTATATGTATAAACACACTAGCAGAGACAACGGAAAACAGGTAACTCAGAACTGAAATTGTATCTGGCTGACTGAGCCAATGTTATTGAAAAATCTAAGAATAATTATTAGAACAACTATAATTAGACAAAACCTTAGTATAATCTACCTTTTAATTGTTCTTTTTGTTCTCTTTTTTATTATCTTAATATCAAATGTAATATACTGCTATGTATATAAAGGTATTGCTCAGTCTAGCATTTACATTTAGCCTTATTTTGATGAGGGAATTATGCTTAATTTCTGTCAACATACACTACACTAAGTCCAGTATATTGTCATTCCTTCATCCACTGTGACCAAGATAGGTAATTTCTAACACAAATTACCTTCTTTTATACTATGCAGACTTATTACTATAAGCAAAGAGAATTATTCTCTGATTTATAAGTAAGACATAAAATGGCTCTTGAAAAAAAGTAAAAAAAAACGTCGAGGAGAGAGCTAATGCAAAAATTCAGATTGCATTTATGAAAATAACTGCTAGGAGTCATACATCTCTATAGCTCTAAAACTCTGAAATCCTGACAGTCTACAGCCAGGCCATTTAAATATGTGAGTAATATATGTATTGTTTTTGTTTGGAAGATGTGGAGAATTTCTGTACAAAAATGGCCACATTGTCCAAACAGTAGACTGGATTAGTAGGTGATTGAGAGGAGTGTGCTAAACTCCAGGCTCCAGGGATCTGATACCTGTGGCTGCCATACTAAATTTAAGCTGCATACAAATCCCATCTGTCTCTGAGATAGGTAATATCAAAGCTCAAACAGAAAAATCATGGAAATCCTGCAAGGAAAAATGATAGTCAATATTTTCTCTTAAAGTCATGCAACACAGAAAGGGGATAACAGCTAGAAACTGCATGATCAGAAAGCTGAAGTACTTTCAAAATAGGTCATCACTGGAGAGTGATGAGCAATGTTGGATTATTGTCCCACTGTTTTTCTCTGGGAGTATCATTAGCCAGAGCCAGTCCTGAGACGACCCACCAACACCCAACACAGGCAGCTTGTTGGGCTTTGAAGCACACTTGGGGCCATACTTCACAAAAGGATGCAGAAAAATACTGATAAACACCAGAGGAATTTGTGTGTAGTTATCTACACAAGAAGGTATTTTACATCTGCATAGTGCACTGCCCTTCTTGAACAGAAGCAGATTCTAACTGCATAAAAACTCATTTAACAATAAACTCCATCCATATGAGAGAGATTTTGCTGATTTAACTCTGTCAGCATAGCTAAAGATGTTGTATTTCTGCGGAAGCAGGATCTTAGGAGACAACAGAACGTGGTATCAGGAGAGTATTACTGTTCCTATTTGCACACGAAAATTGGAGGAGGGGGAATGGCACTGGGTTCCCAAGGCCTCATGCAAAGATAATGACAGAGTACAGAACGAATCCAGGTGTCTCTCTACCAAGTTCACTCACCTAAATTGCTATCTTTTGTGCATTTTACTAAATATGTCACTCTGCGGTCATCTATACTGCTCTCTTCTAAAATGGTGAAAACTTAGCTGCTAAAACTGCTGATTTTACTGGAAGGCAATTTATAATATGCCTGGCTTTGACCATATCTGTCATTTTTGATTGAATTCAACTATATTAATAAATCAAATTTGAAAATTAGACTAAACAGCTAGTTTTAGTTCAGGAGCCTATCTGAAAGAACGTGAAGTTCCAAGTGTTTTCAGTTTTGGCATCGGGCTTCTTGTTTCTTTGATGGACAGCTGCATAGTTTTAGACTTGAGTCATTTTTGTAACTATCAACTCCTAATTTCCAAGATTTATTTGTCTGTAAAATGACTTGGATTATTCACTTGATTTGTACATTGTTGCTATGTGAGATGGAATTTCCCAGGGGCTGCACTTATTTTAAAGTGTAAAGCTTTATTTGAATTTGTGGTGAGTGACATTTTGTTATCTGTTGATCTTTTATACTGGGTAAACTTCTGTGAAAAGACAATTAATACTTTTATTATTTTTTGATATATTGTTATTACAAATTCTGTGTTCAGTTACTAACTGTGCAGTGATATTCGGAAATCCTTGCCATGGGTAAATATGGTAAGTTAGGAAGCTGTAGTAAAAAACTCTGTTATGGCTTTCTGGCTGCTCACCACTTCATTAATTTTGCTCTATTAAGCCAGGTTTTCTGGTATTCTTAATTTTTAATCTCTGGCATAGCTTCTACATTTTCTCTTGCTTATTTCTGCAGGAAAGGTGAAAATATAGCTGGTGGACTATTCACTAGGGTTTGTGGGTATTTGATGTTGTTTGGGGTTTCTGATAGTTTATTTGTTTATTTTTGATTGGCTTCTAAAATCTTATTTCTGAAGTGCTGGGGAGGATCACCAGATATGGTGGTCAAATTACCATACTATTTCCATATCTGTTCAGTGGATTCATGGTACTAAATCTGATTGTCTAAATCTGACACCTTAGAATCTCCACATGGTAAACACAGTTTACAACACAAAGCTAACATGTACTAGGAATAAATTATTTTCTAGAAGTGTTTATAATTTTATGCCATTCTCGCTAACACCATCAGGCGGGTACCACATATGTGTCTTCAACTGTGCTGGTGTCGTCATTTATTCATGTAAGTTCCACTTTATCAATCTTATTTCAAAATATGTTCAAGGAAAAAATCACAAAGAAATTGAACTTCAAATCTTCATCAACAAGCTTCTTGAACTGTTATATTTACAAAATCACCTACCTAAGCTTATTAATTGTGCTATAATTATTGCGTCTGTAGAAAGGAAGTATAAAGTTCAAAGTAAAGAAACATTGATATGAATTCATTATGATTAAATTACAGTGTCCTTCAGGGGTGATTCAGTGTTTGAATGAAGTTGAAACATCACATTAATGTTCATAAGATCTTGTTATCGATCTCTACTAAAAAAAAAACACCTCAGATATCCAATCATGTTAAGTTAGTTCTTTTCACACCTTTAAAATTATAATGAAATAGAAATGTGTGACCTTCAAAGTGTAGGTCACTTTAATACTAAAATGACAAAAGATTGAAATCTATGAATGCCCACCTGGGTGACCTAGAGTATGAAGAAAAGGCAGATTATAAAGAAAGAAGTCAAGGATAGGGAAGAGTTAATGACATCAAAACCTACATGATTCATCATATAAAAGTGGCATAAAAAGTTATACGCATATTTTCATACATCTGGCCTATTGACTTTTTTTTTCCTTTGTTTGTCTTTGGGTTTTTTGTTTTACTTGTTTACTGATTGTGTTTACAGGTATATATAACCATTCAATACGTGTTTATTACCCAGCAGGAAGAGTATATCATTACACCACAGGAAGTGTTCAAGGTCAGGCTGGATGGAGCTTTGAGCACCCTGAGCTAGTGAAAAAAGTCCTTGTCCATCTAGCTGTAATTAGATGATCTTTAATATCCCTTCTAATCCAAACCATTATATGACTCTATGATTAGTCTTATTCTGTTTCATAGTTTAATTCAGTTGATTACTTGACTGTTCCATGTTATTTCAAGCATAGTTTCCTGTCCTTGCCCACCTCTTTGTAATTTTAATTTCTTTGTTGGTAAGATTCCTTTTTCTAATTCCTCTTTCTGTTTTATATGGGTTAGAAAAGCAGTTAGTACTTTAGTGTTTTAGTCAGTATTTCAGACCACTGGATGAACATAAACTGGTAGGTCTTACTGAGATCTGGGCATAGTAATTTGGGCACAGAACTGTGCTAAAACAGGTACACTGTTACTGGACCAGAACTGCTTCCAATCAATTTGGGTCAGTCTGCACCCATTCATGCAAACATGCCCTATGATTATTTTCACAGAGAGGTCAAGGCCCTTTACATGACTGCTTTCTAGATTTCTGATCCATGACTCTGATTTTCCTGGTGAGATACCGGAAGTGATGGGAAGATGTTTTTAAGGAAGTAAATTACAAGTATTCTTGCCCTGCTTTTCACATTCCAGAAAGACTCATAGGCTCCCAGAAAGATCACTCGGCACCATCCTGTATTCTGGAATGCCCACACAGAAGAAAGAGGTACTGTTCAGAGTGTAGAACAGTTCCCACTGCCTCTTTTTTCCCCTTCAGTCTTGAGAAATCTCTGTATTGTCAATATCAAAGGGTCAGTAATTATTCCAGTTCATATCTCTGTATGTACTCAGGGGACTGTAAACCTACCAGGATACTGCCTCAGATGAGTAGCCAGTTGATTAATCATGTTGTCACCACACTTTCAGTTTTAGCTCAGAAAGAAATCTACCCATGATATCCTCTGTAAAAGTTCTCAGAAACAGCAATCATTGCCTTGGCATGCTGGAAAACAATGTTTTGCTATAATTTCATTAACACTTTGTGTTTCTGTTGATATAAGATTTATTATTATTACCCACATTTTCTTTATCTCCTGTTCCTGAAGGTTTATCACATATTTGTTGACATTTCACACGCCAACTATTACTTCTGTTGTTGTTTATCCTGGCAGCTGGCAACTAAGCAGTAAACAGCTCCTTGTGCACCAATTTTTTTCCCCTCCACCCCATCCCCCCACAGCGAGATGGGAAGGAGAAATGGACAAAAAGGGGAAACTTGTGGGTTGAGATAAAGACAGTTTGATAAGGCAACAAAGAAAATACTAATACTACTAACACTACTGATAATAATGCTAATAATGAATATGTTAAACAAACTACATACAATAAACTTATTCTCACCACACAGTGACTGATACACAATCAGTCCCCGAGCAGCAATCACACAGAACCCCATAAACATGAATTTTGCAAAATTCCCAAAAAAGTTCAAGCTCCAAGACAAGAGAGGATTCAAATCCATGGAAAACAAGAAGCACTGATAGTCTCCTTCTCCCTGTCCAACCCTCATTCATAAATTGAGCTCATTAGCTGAACATGAGAAACTGGAAGTCCTCGCTTTCATAGCAACAACTGAAAATATCAGTGTCATCGACATTCTTCTTGTCCTAAATCAAAAATACAGCGGCTACTAGAATTAACTCTATTGCAGACTAAACTAAGAAAACCTCCTAGAACTCTGCATCTGTTCTCCTAGTTTCTCCTGTCACTTTTCATTCCTGAGACTCCTGCTGCTGTTCTGTATCCTCTTTCATCACTACATTTTCACTGGGACGTTTCCAGGTGTTCTCCAATTTCAGGTACAGAACGCCTCTGTTTCCCCTTTTACCATCCAGTGGTGTCAACTTAAACACCATATTCTTTTTTTCTTTTCAGAATCTGGACTTTGCACTGTGTCTCATTTTTAAGATTGACATGTCTGCTTTGGAGGATGGGAAGACTGATGGTCTACTGAAAGACCAAAGCAGCAGACACAATTTAAATACATCAAAGAAAGAGAGGACTCATAGGATAGGAAAACATACTTGGGGAACTTGGGGTTGGAATCTGACTCTACAAAGTTAGATTAGAAAAGAAACAAAAAAGCTTGCATGACATTTTTTAGACCCAGTTCTGTAGTAAAAATCTTTAATCCACATGAGGGGCAGGCAGGAAGATTTAGCTGAAGCAAGTGTTACTGAAAGTATGTCATTGAATGGAAAATGCAAGAGCCTGTCAAAGTAGTTTTAATCAAAACCTTTCAGCTAGGTCTAATAATTAGCTATGAGCAAATTAGAAGTAGTGCAGTCTCCCTCATTAGAAATTTTGAACTGAAGATTGGACACCGCCATTAAGCCTGACTGACACTTCTAACTAACACAGGTGAAAGAGGGAATGTTTTTCTGAACTCTTGCTTCTGTTAAGGAAGTAGTCAGGGTAATAATTTAAAGTCTTACAGCCTTGAAATCTGTCAAAGTTATTTCGGTTGTAATATTTTGTTAAGACCTATGCTGTTACATTCTTTGTTTCAATTTTGTTTCTGTGTCTCACTGTTCTGGAGATCTAAATTAGACCTACTTTTCAAACACTGTAATGTTTAGTGGGTTCACTTGCAAGTAGGCTGTTTTCAGCTGCGTACTTTAGCCATCCATCCAGAAGCAGGAACTGATGACGTCTCTCACTGATGACCTGCCCCTATTCAGAAATTGCCATCAAAACAAGCCTGAATGCTATAATTTTCTTAAAAGTATAAAAATTGATAAAAGATACCTTTTCAAAACATTTTATAACATTAGTGAGCTTGACTTTTCTTAAAAAACAAAAATATTTATCTTTGGCTTAGTTCCTGTAAACAACATAGGATCCTACTTAATCTAAGACTAAAGAGGCTTAGATCATGTATCAGAAGAGACAGATGCTTGACTTAGCTCTTATAAGCAGAAAGAAAAAAGGGATGTGAAGAAATAGTTCATAACGAAAATTAATTGGTGTAATGGTTTTTCTTGGGGGAATTGCAATGAGAAAACAAATACACAGCAAACTAACAAGTGTCCATAAAAATTGTTACACGGTAAAATTAAACATAGACCACAGACATTATGTTAAAGAAGACATTTAAGAGCTGTCTGGTTTATCTTCAAGATGGCATCACTCCCCTAGCATCAAACACTTCAGTGGGAAAGGTAGTCTCTGTTACTACAACTCTTCTTTCCAAAGGATATAAAGAGATTCCAGCACCTTCCTTGTCCTCCAGAAATGGGAAATAGAGTACACAGTAGATAGAGTATGTGGACAGAAAAGAGTTGTCTTAGAAAAAATTACTCAGTTTCTGTCTTGTGTGAATTTTGGGTAAGTTTTCCTGGCGGTATTCTGTAGTGATCAACTATTCTTTGGGTAAATAATACTGCTAAAGGATTTATGGAATCATAGAATCATTAAGGTTGGAAAAGATCTCTAAGACCATGAAGTCCAACCATCAACCCATCACCACCAAGTCTACTGAACCTTGTCCTGAAGTGCTGTATCTACACGTTTTTTGAACACCTCCAGGAATGGCAACTCCACCTCTTCCCTGGGCAGCGTGTTCCAGTGCTTGACTACTCTTTCAGTAAAGAAATTCTTCCTAATATCCAATCTAAACCTCCCCTGACACAACTCGAGGCCATTTCCTCTTCTCCTATCACTTGTTACTCAGGAAAAGAGCCCAACACCCGCCTCATTACAACCGCCTTTCAGGTATAGAGAATGATATGGTCTCCCTTCAGCCTCCTCTTCTCCAGACCGAACAACCCCACTTCCTTCAGCCGCTCCTCATAAGCCTTGTTCTCCAGATCCTTTGCCAGCTTTGTTGCCCTATTCTGGACACTCAGTGCCCTTCTCTGGACAACTCCATGTCCTTCTTGTAGTGAGGGTCCCAAAACTGAACACAATATTCGAGGTGTGGCCTCACCAGTGCCAAGTACAGGGGCACGTTCTCTTCCCTTCTCCTGCTGGCCACACTTTTCGTGATACAAGCCTTCTTGGCCACCTGGGCACAGTGCAGGCTCATGTTCATCTGGCTGTCAACAAGCACCCCCAGGTCCTTTTCTGCTGGGCATATTATATGTTCATTGAAAAGCCTGTCACTACTTCTCCAGCATGAATGACAAAATTCATAGTAACTATGGATATCTAGAAATAATGCATGAGTTAACTACCAAAACCACCAGTTCTGGCCTCTGAAAATCATATTATTATCATTGCAAAAGGAATGTGACCACTGATTCTACCAATTAAGTGTGAAGTGTCACCTTTTAGCTGAGCACTACTTAGTGGAGTCTCCATCCCCTTCTCAATACACCCAGCAACATTTCTCAGTGCTGCTCTCCTCCCTATTTCTGTTCATCAAAAGGAAATCTAAGCGTGACAAATAGAAATCAGAAATCCAATATACAGTAAGAAATATAGTTCATAAACCAACATGTATGGTCTACAACATAGCAAATGCAGTGACCTAAACTAATTTAAGAAAAAGCAAAATACATGTCCCAAGAAACACTATAACAGTATTTTTCACATACAGAACTTCCAGTTTTCAGGAGTATGTATTTCTGTTAAAAAGACAAAGGCAAACACTTTTCACTATTCTATTTATTTATTTCTGTGGTTGGAACATAGCTTTCTGCTAGAAACTGTTTAAATATAAAACTTTCAGTCTTCTCTTTTGAATGTTATCTTTCCAAACTATAGTAATTTCTAATACATTCCACTCTTTTCCTTCACAGAAGCCTGTGTAATTAAACCTCTTTACTTGAATGTATATCTTTATATAAATAATTAATATACATAAAAATATGTATAAAATAAAGAATTTTGTTCTCAATAAGACTGATAGTCAGAAATTAAGACTGTGATGTTTTTCTCTGAGAAGGGAGGATAGAATTGCCTAGCTGAGCAATGTCTGACTTTCAAGAAAGGGTGACTTCTACGCTTGCTCAGTTAAACACAGTTTTTTCATTAAAGTCTTTCAGTTTGTCCCTTAGAAGTGAGTCCTGCCTCTGTTAGCATTGGATCAAATAATCTTCACAATGATAGAATGTCCCATAATAAGAATTATGTGAAATGAAACTAATATCAGATAATATGTTCTCAGGGAATTGCAGAAGGCAGCACAATAATCTTAAGAATCATACAGGCTTCCATCCAGGAATAATAAACCATATTGTACTCTGATGAAATACAAAAACTTGGATATCAATGAAAATGTCTTTTCTACAATCATATAAAATTGTAACTAATATTGTGACAGTTATCAAAACATTGTCCAGTAACTAGGCAGAAATATGGTATGTTCTGTGTGCACAGTACTGTCCAAGTTTAATATAGGCTTCAGAGTACGGCAATAAAGAAACATTTCAAAGTAAATAAATTCCTTTCCCTTAGTGTGATATTCACAAAATGTTAGATTTAATATTGTTGTGGTTTAGCCCCAGCTGGCAACAAAGAACCACGCAGTTGTTCTCTCACTCCTTCCCCTCTGGTGGGATGGGGAGGAGAATCAGAAGAAAAAGGCAAAACTCTTGGGTTAGGATAAAAACAGTTTCACAAAACTGCAAAGGGAGAAGAAAATAACAATAATACTGATAAAAACAATATACAGAGTGCAACGTTCTCACTGTCCAATGCTCAGCTTGCTCCTGAGTAGCAAATCACCCTAGTCTAGGCAGTTCCCCAACTTAAATACTGAGCATGACATCACATAGTATTGAATATCCCATTTGATTAGTTAGTTTGGGTCAGCCCAGATGGCTTCTTGTGAAAATTAACTCTATCACAGCTGAACCCAGGACAAATGCAAAGGAGAAACCATATGGTTCTGAAATAATTAAAATAATTTAATGGAGCAGGCCTTCTTATACCTGCAAGGGATTCATGTGGACTTGCATTTCACTGCAGTTTTCCACCTGGATTCTTGAGAAGTTAGGTAAAACTTATTTCTCTGTGTTAGAAAATGAAGTTCAAAACTCCTATCAGACTAAGTGTCTAGATCATATTAGATAAAATTTAGCCACTGTAAAGTAAGAAATTCCTTTTAAGTTCCAGGTGAATAGGTACCTAATTAGCCATAATTTCACTGCAAGTAAGTTACAAGAAAAAAATCATTAAAGGAATTAATGTGAATTAACGTGGATGATCATACCTGAATGCAGGCACAGGTAAGCTGTTTGTGGATATAAACAAAGTTTTGAAAAAGCATGAACAATACAATAATCCTAACTTTCATCTTATACTCCACTCTTGTACTACTTATATTAAAGGTACTGTATACACTTCACAGTCACATATGACTGGAAGACATCTCATGTTTCCTCAGATCCAGCCCTCTGTCACCATGTCTTTACATTATAGAAAAAATTTAAATGGTATGAAACTACACCTCCCATGAAAATATGAAGCTATAACTGTAGAACAGCAGGTTGCTTGTGTTTACTAGTTTTGCTCACTACTCATATTGGAGGCCATAAGTCAGCATCCATAGTTTCCTCTGCAGTTGTATTTCTTGACAATTCTGTCACTGACTTAATTGACAGTATTCATACAACAAACCTCACACACAGACACATGCAGGGCAGGCAGGTGATTTGAGACAACCAGCATGTCCTTACCTGCAAATGCATGGCAAATCCTGCCTGACCAAACTAGTGGCTTTCTATGATGGCATGATTACATCAGTGGACAAGGGAAAAGCTACAGATGTGATCTGTCTGGACTTCTGTAAAGCCTTCAACACAGTCACTCACAACATCCTCCTCTCTAAATTGGAGAAATATGGATTTGGTGGGTGGATTGTTCAGTGGATAAGGAATTGGTTGGAAGGTCGCAGCCAGAGGATAGGGTCAATGGATCAATGTCTAAATGGGACCGGTGCTGTTTAACATTTTCAGCAATGACTTACCAAGATTGAGAGCATCCTCAATAAGTTTGCAGATGACACTAAGCTGAATGGTGCAGTTCACACACCAAAAGGCTGGGATGCCATTCAGAGGGTCCTGGACAAGCTGGAGAAGTGGGTCCGTGTGAACCTCATGAGGTTCAAAAGGTCACGTGCAAGGTCCTGCATCTGGGTCGGGGCAACCACCAGTACCAATACAGGCTGTGGGATGAAGAGATTGAGAGCAGCCCTGCCAAGAAGGACTTGGTGGTACTGGTGGATGAAGAGCTTGACATGAGCCAACAATGTGCGCTTGCAGCCCAGAAGGCCAACCGTATCCTGTGTTGCATCAAAAGAAGTGTGGCCAGCAGGGCAAGTGAGGTGATTCTGCCCCTCTACTCTGCTCTGGTGAGATCCCCCCTGGAGTCCTGCCTCTAGCTCTGGAGCCCTCAGCACAGGAAAACCATGGAGCTGTTGGAGCATGTCCAGAGGAGGGCTGCAAAGATGATCCAAGGGCTGGAGCACCTCTCCTGTGAGGAAAGTCTGAGGGAGCTGGAGTTGTTCAGCCTGGAGAAGAGGCGGCTCCGCAGAGACCTTATTGGGGCCTTCCAGTACTTAAAGGGGTCTTATACGAAAGATGAGGACAGGCGTTTTACCAGGGCCTGTTGCAGTAGCGCAAGAGATAATGGCTTTAAACTAAAAAGGAAAGATTCAAACTAGATACAAGGAATAAATTTTCTGCTATGAGGGTGGTGAGGAATTGTAACATGTTGCCCAATGAGGTGGTAGAAGGCTGATGCCTGGAAAATTTCAAGGTCAGGTTGGACAGGATTCTGACCATAGTTGAAGATGTCCCTGCTCATTGAAGGGGAGTTGGACTGAGATGACCTTAAATGTCCCTTCCAGCCCAAACTGTTCTATGATTCTATGATTCTATGATTCTATGATTCTATGATTCTATGATTCTATGATTCTATGATTCAAGGACCAAAATAATATATGGTGGTCATTTGAGCGAAGCCACCTAGGCGAAAGGCTCCAGAGTGGACAACCGCTCCGGGGGACCCTTTCCCACAGCGGCAGTATCGTGCAGTCAAAAGCACAGGGAGGGAGAACGCACCCCAGCCCCCCCTCCCCCTCAGAGCAGGCAGGAGTCAGCTGCTAACGAGCTGGCAGCTCTGACTCAGTGGGGGCGGAGTCAGCGGTGACGGAGGCGTGACCCTCCTGAGCACAAGAGCAACCCCTAGGGAGCGCGAGCGACCAGGAGCGTGGCGAACAGGGTGGGCAAACAGGGTGTGGCACGTCAGAAGCGAGTGGCGTGGCAGTTTGCGCAGCAGTTCGCGCAGGCAGGGTGTGCAGGGAAGGAGGAGGCTCCCGAGGCAAGCTCAGGGAACTCATCTGCAGGAAGGAAGCCCAGCCATGGCACCCCGCCATCAGAAGGCTGCTTCTTCCCTGCTGGTCAGAAAGGAAGCTGCAACCCAGACTGAAGTCCCTAGGAAGCACACAGCTGTCCAGGTCTCTGGCTGCAGCGAGTGCCACCAGCTAGCACTGGAAACGGAGAGTAACAAAGGGAATATGTGCATAAGGTGTGACCAGGTGGACTATCTACTCTGCCTGGTGGCAGAGCTAAGAGAAGAGGTAGACAGGCTACGGAGCATCAGGGAGGCCGAGCAGGAGATCGACTGGTGGAGCCGTGCCCTGACAACCCAGGAATGTACCCATGAACAACCTGTAAAAAAAAGCCCAGGACCAAAGGGCACTAGTAACATCCCCCCATCGGGCTGAAGGAAGGGATGCAAAGGACAACAGCGAGTGGAAGCGGGTCCCCAATCGGGGCAAGAGGCGAACCCTTCCCTTGCCCACCACATCTCCACAGGTGCCTCTGCATAATAGGTATGAGGCTCTAGATGTGGAAGACAAGGTGAAGGATGGTGCAGGGTTGACCCATCCACATCGGAGGAGGCACAAAGATCAGAAGGACCTCCCTCTCGTATTACTACCAGCTCCACAAGGAGGAAGAGAAGAGTCATAGTTGTAGGAGACTCCCAGCTGAGGGGAACAGAGGG
>Ga0065711_1031742_pt1 | contig 28857 bp, 17 predicted proteins | sample Hoacrofraction12_FD_59098 | JGI IMG/M metagenome (GOLD analysis project Ga0065711, IMG submission 59098) | Hoatzin crop microbial communities from Cojedes, Venezuela - Epithelial fraction 12 v2 (version 2) | ecosystem: Host-associated > Birds > Digestive system > Esophagus > Crop | place... | reverse complement strand
CCCCAAAAAAAAAAAGCAGAAGAAGAGCTTGCACCCCTCTGATGGGAGACACAGCATTTACACTGCTCTCCTAACCTGGTGTGGTAGCGGTGTGTTCCCTTTCACGTACCTGCACCCATGCTCATGGGCACTCTCTATTCTGCTGCAAGGTCACTGGCTTTGAGGAGGACCTGCAGTGCACCAAGACAGCTTTGTAACACATGATGTTGCAAGATGGTAACTTTTCAAAAAGTGCAGGACTGTCATTATCATTTCACATCTGTCCATTCTTCTGTTCATTTAATGGGATGATCATAGGGAGTGCAAGCTGCTCTCTTTTCTTCTTGAAAGCTTTGATCAGGTCTGCAGTGCAAGCATTGGCTGGCCAAGCTGTGTTGGCCAGGTCATATTTAATTCCTTCTTCTCTCTGTACTTCCCCCCTGCTTTCCCACACTGACAAAACTAGGGGTCATACCCGCCCACCTCACCAGGAAAAGCTCCTCATCGACTGGCCAGATTTTGGCCATATAGGGTGCAAGTACAGCGTGCTGGTACAACACCCAGGGAAAACACAGCCTGAATTCTGTGTGAGCCCCGGCAGCTCTCAGCGGTGACAAGCAGCAGCTCACAGCCACCTGTGCTGTCTAATGGTGGCAAGGAGACCCCGTGTCTGCACTGGTTATGCCTAATCACTTCAAACTGGTGAAAATGAGCTCGTGGTTTTCTGGCTTTCAAAGCTGAATTGGCATCAGCCCTCTTGGAGATAACATGCATTTTTATTGTCGTACTTGAGCAGTTTTTCCTTCCTTTGTATTGTCTCCCTGTTCAGAATTCGATTTAATATTCCTTCTCTCCCTCTGTTTTGGTTACTCTGTGTCTTGGTGCTTAGAGATTTCCTGCCTGTATATTGAAAGTTTTTAATGAAGAATTTCAGCAACACTCGGAGTTACCCGTAAAAGCCCTCTGCAGATTTTGATAGAAGAAAGAGTTATATGAAATTACTTCTAATCTCTTTATCCTTGTCACACCACTCTGCTATGCAGTAATACACCAAAGAATTTCCAGAAAGCAAAGGCTGGCGACTTAGAATACCTAGCGACTTGGTTGAAAAATAAGTAATGAAGGAATTGGGAGGTGAATTCAATCTGCTGCTGTATTAGCTGGGGGACAAAGGAGGGGAAAGGTAGAGAGAGAAGGCTGGAAAAAGGAAATGCTTTCTCAGTTTTTTTCTTCTTTTTTTTTTTTAATAAAACCTTGAGGCCAAGAAAGCCATTTCCCTCAGAAGTTTAGATCATGTTCTGAAAGTTAAAAAATGAGGCGTTTTGGTTGACTTTATCATGGCAGCTATCAACGGCACATTGTTAATCCCTGTTCGAGTGGCAAAGCTGCAGAACAAATAACAGTACGTCCTTGAGTGCACCAGGTCTGTGCCTGACAGGTTTTCATTTTTCACCCCATTGCATAATGCTGGCATGCACATATGACACGTAGCGTATGAAACTTTCTGGGTAGGGCTTGATTCTGCCTCCATTCAAGTCAAGGGCAATACTCTTCCAGTTCTCAAAAGCGGCAAGGTCACGGCGTGTGCTGGAGCCGACCGCAGCCTGACTGGGAAGCCAGGCAGCAGTATTTCAGAGTAGGTCAGCTGTCTCCCACTCCACTCCAATCCCACGTGCACTTGTGCAAGGACTTTTACCTTTTGAAATCCCATGGCAACTAATGGCTTTCACCACTTGCCTGCTGTTTTCTGAGATTTATTTCCTTAAAAGGAGAACAAAAAAAACCCACACAAAAAGAAACCACATCTATTATTTCCTCCTGAGATATACAGACGAAGAAAGCAATATATTTATTTTCTTGCATTCTATGTTTGTCAGTCAAAGCCAAGCATTGTGTGTAGGTGTTATGTGATTTAAAAAAATACGATTAAATGTGGGTGGGACTGAAAACGCAGTTGCTATTATTCATCTATTTATGCTATCATAGATGTATGATCAGGCTGTGATCTTGTACGGCAGCCTAGGAACCTACAGATTGCTTGAATCATCCTTCTGTAAAAGGGCCAGGAGATGCGTTATTTAATCTTTCTACTAGATCAGCAAGATCTGTGTAGACTAAATGTGTATTTCATACCTACAGCCAGCATCAGCCCATTCATGTGATGAAATTTCAGCATAGAAATCCATACCTGTACTTTTCTTCCTTAGAATATGCAAAAAACTCATCAGGATTCCAACTGGGGAAAAAAAAAGTGTGAACAGCACAGTTACCAAAAAATGAAGACCTTGTAAAAACAGAACTATTTGTAAGCTTGGGTCAAGTTTGCAAAATGATCCTGTGTAAAAATATAAATTCCAAGGAAAATATTCCCACTTTTCAATTTGGAACATCTTAGGTGGAAAATGTAGGAAATTTTAAAGAAACACCACAGAAAAAAAAATCAAACTAAAATTTATTTTTTTATTTTGTCAAGAAAGGCAAGAAAAAAGAATCATTGTTTCCAGGTTCAATTTGTGATAGAAAGAAAAAAGGTTATTTTACACACCTCTACTTTTGACACTTTCACCTTCTCAAAAGGAGTAAAGATGTGGCACCGACACTTGGTGGCCTCGCCATCCTCAGCTGGTTCGAGCAGTGAGTATTTATGTGGGTGTTTAATTCTGAATGCTCCGTGAAAACGTACCTGTGACGTACGCAGACCATCCAAAAATATTAGGTATAGATCCCTTATCAAGTTTTTGCAGGCTCAACCACATTCCTGCTTCCACAGAGAGCAGTTCTCCTAGCTGCAGGCAGTACAAACTTGTTGCAGTGCTAATTATTTGATCATCTGCCTGAGTATTTCCAGATGGAAAAGATTTCTTTATTTTGCTTGTAAAAGAAGGGGGTTGGTTTTCTATCTCTGTTCCCCATTAGCTGCATCTCTGCTAGTAAATTAAACATGCCCAGAATCGCTCCCTGGCACAGAAGCCGATTGCCCCGCCAAAACCGAATGGCTGCACCCAAACTGTGTGTTAGGAACGATCCAGAGCTCATCCTAACCCCCAGCCTGTGCCTGGCTAACTGGTATCTGCCCTCTGCTTTGGGTGACTGGTATTGAAATGACGCGGGTCCAAAGTGTGGCAGGGGCTGTTCTGGCCCTCAAAGGGTGCAGTTGGTTTCCAGAGCCCAGAAATGCTCACTGACGTGATTTAGCTTAATTTACTTCTGCAGAGGTAGTTCTCACATCTTCCTCTTCCTTATTGGCACTGATCAGCACCACAGCCTGCTTTCAGAGGCTCCAAAATCAGGTGTATACTTATGTCCCCAAGCAAAGCATTTACATTCAAATAAAAGTATAATTAGTGCTACCAGCATTAGCAAGTGCTCTAGAATGAGGCTGGTAGGGGAGAACGGAGCCATCAAGATAAAACCCTGGGATCCGTGGCAAGTCTACCCAGGAAGAAGCAGTGAAACAAGGCAAAATGACAGGTAGCAGCAGATGCTGATGGTGAGGGCTGCTGGCTGCTGCCGAACTGAACAGTCTCCCTGGGAATAAAGTCACGAATTTCTGAGCAGGCGTAAGACAGGGGTGTGTTTTCAGAGGGGGAGGAGGAGTCTGGTGGCTCTAATGGACTATTTTTGGTGGGTTTTTTGGTAGGGAGGAAATATGTGCTCAGCACAAGTGTGCTATGGATCTAAATTCTGTTTTCCCTAATCTGTGCTTATGAGGGATGCTATTGTAAGCAGTTCCTTCTCAGGGGAAGAAAACAGTAGACTTCTAATTCCTATGGAAATGAAAAGAAGCCAATTCTTTATAACCGAGACCCCCTGGGAGGACCGGGTGGAAAGCTGTTCAGAGCCACTGACTTCCCAGTTGGTCAATACAACAGGAATGAGAGTTGGCCACTTTCTCAGTTTAGCAGCAGGCAATCCTTCTCATGAAAGGCTGGAGTTACGTTGTCCTTAGCCAGCGTTTGACGCTATTTGTGTACACCTGTATAGCCAAGAGGCTAAGGTGGTAAACCTGTAGAATAACAGAAAATACCTACATTTCCTTTACAAGAAGAATACCGGAGATCAAACAATTTTAATTAAAGCTGGTTTTGCCTTCTGCATGTAGAACAAAGTCTGCCCCTGTTACGTGGCAATATTGAATTCAAGGGAGACACTTTTTTCTGTGGAATATACCTGATTTAACTGTCATCTGAGATTTGTTTCACAGATTAATTTTGTTATCCACTTCTTTCACCCACATGCACTGGGGTAGCATTTTTAAGAATTAACAGCAACAACTTTGTTTCTCAGTTATGTCTAGTTTAACTAACATCTAATCCTCTTAGCTTTTATACCTTCACAAACAGGGATTTGTTTGGCTAAAAACTTTTAATTAGCCCAATCACATGGAGCAGGTATTTAACAACCCCAAGGCAAACCCATTTCAGACATCAGAAGTGTCTCACCCAATCTCTAGGTTGGGAGAGCTAATTCTAGAAGCCCTTTCCTGCAGGCTGCAGAACTTGACTAACAGGGTCGGTGAGTGGCTGGCACCCAGTTTTTCTGCATAAGTGGGCAGCATTCTTTAACGGTATCTTGCTGGCTCCAAACAGTGTTTCATGATCCTTCGCTAGCCCCCCATCTCTGCTCTCCCTCCAAAGCAGGCCCTCATTTTGTGCTTGCACAAGTCAGGCCAGCTCTGAGGAGAGCCAAGGATCTTCTCATGGGTTTGGTAGGACTGCTGAAGACTTGGCAGGTCACTGGAACAAATAAATACATTAGCAGACTGGGCAAGGATTGAACCTGCTGAACTTTTGGTCTTCGTAATTTGAATCCAGAAGAAAGGCTGCTCGAGCAGCGTGCGGGTCCCAACCCAGGAAGCACGGGATCACTGCTGTGGGCCAGGCGAGGCTGTGGAGGGAACAGTGATGCCCATGGGACCCGTGCTCCTGCAGTGTGTGAAATCAAACGAGAAAAGGAGTGGCTATCACAAAGTGGAAGAATGGGCACTGGTGAAAAAGCAGGCGTGAATGCTTGCATAATATGATAAAAGTGTAATTATCAACTTGGAACTAGTTCTGCTGTAGAACTAGGGCCATGCCCGTGAGGGTACATAAGTGTTTCTCCGGTCCAGGCTGTTCCTCCAGCAGTCTCTCTCTGCAGGGATCCTGTGGAGCTATGTGGAGCACTTAGCACTGCACCTCAGGCAGGTCTCAGGAAAAAAGAGCAGTGTTGTGATCAGCTGAGATTGGAGAGAAAGACTATGAGTGGTGGCTAGCAGGGCTATCTCTTCATTGCGCTTGTCCAGCAGTGATCTCTTCCCCTGCAGCATCTGTCACTCTGGAGTTTTTGAAACGCCCGTGCCAGCAGGAGCGATGGTGACGAAGTCAACCTTCATAGAGTGTGCTGTGTGGAGTTATTTGTGGCTTATGTTCTCATCGTAAACTTGCTTTGGGACATCTCAAAACACAGTAGAAATAAATGAGTAAGTAACTGAGAAATAATATCAGCATCTTCTCTTTAACTTTGAAGTTACAGAGGGGTGAGCCCTCTGCAGCTACCATTTTCAGCCCTGACTTTCCAACATACTCAGAGCTTGCCTAGACATCAGCTTCAGCTGATTGCCAGTTAACCTAAGGTATTTGATACGTTTGTCCCCACATTCTCCAGGTATTCGTTCCTGGCTCCAGCTGCTCGTCTTTAGGATGCCAGTGCTAGGTCTCAGAGCCGGGTGGCCCTGCCTCAGCAGGGGAGCAGATGCCTGGAGGGCTTAGCACAGGCAGACCTGTGAGGAATATAGCTGGCCAAGCTGGTTTTTACAGATGTGGTTATGAGGAGCTGTCCCAGCTGTAAACAATTAAAAATGCCCTCCTGTCCCAATACAGGAGGAAAACCAGATAGCCATATGGTTCATGTGCTAAGTGCAAGGCACTTGGTTTAAATCATATTTGACTGTGTTCTAACTAGACATAAGATCAGTTTTAAAGCATATCATTCTGATGAATGGACATGAAATCAATTGAAAGTGTGTTGCCTGAACAAGACTTGCATAATCAGGCAGAATTTCCATTACAGACCACATGCTGAGAGAAGTTAAAATAGTAAAAACCTGAAGTATTAGAAGTCGTTCCTTAGGAAGCCAGCTTTTAAAAAAAATCTGCTGAGCTCATCCTGAACTTTGGGCTTTCAGAGAGCAACTGAAAAGCTCACAGAGTCAGGTCAGTTGGGTTATTTAGCTCAGTAGCAGCACAAGCAGACATTTGCAGATTACAGCAATTATATGAGTGGTCACAGCGTTGGTGATGTTCATATCATGAAAAAGTCCGCTTTCTGGCTGACTCTTCCATCTAACTGAAATTAAAACATCAGCTCAATGAAAATCTGGCAGAATGATGTGATGGAAGGGAAACACAATAGCAGGTAGTATAACTGTAAGGTAACAAGTGTATCTGAATAATGAGGGGATCTTAGCTTTAATAGCACAAGTGTAGTACACCAAATAAAGCAAAATCTTCTTCTTCTTCACAGAGTACCAAGAGCCAGTGAAGCTGGTATCTTTGGAAAAATTGTCAAGTAGATGGGGTATCTGAGAGCTGTGCAACAAAGCTGCAAAGGCTGCACAAATCCAATATCCAAGGAGAAGATAACACACAACATTCATGAGAAGCAGAGACTGGATCAAGGCAGAACCCTATTTTTTCCAACGATCATTCAATTTTAGGAACATATCTGCTTTATTTTAGCAGTTTGGGTTTCCTGAATGAACATTCCTGCAGGGCAGTTCTGACTGTGGATGTGCCTATGGAGGGCAGCTGTTTGACTTCATGGTCAGGCAACTGTGTGGGGCATGCTGTGTTGTAGGTGGCCAGGACACCGCTTACCAAAGTGGGAGGGTGGATTTCTACATGTCTTGCTACAGCATGGAGACACCAGTGATTAAATATTTGGGATTATTGGCCCACACCGAGCTTTGCATGAGTGTTACATTCAGCATGTTCAATGTCCAAGCAGTGAGTGTGGGGTGAAGCTTTGCAGTGAAGGTGTGCAGGGAGCCTGGGCAACAAGAACATTTTAGCAAATTCCCTGACTCCTCGGAAACAAGCAGCCAAAACATACATGTGAGACAGCTTCTGGCTGAGTAGGCTCAGGCAGAGACCACTCTGGGGGCCTCTGATTAAGGTCTATAAAATTCTGAGTGGTGTGGAGAGGGTGGGTGGGGGTGAGCCACTCACTGTCTCTTCCAACGCAAGAGGTAATGACTGTTAGACAAAGCTGTAGGAGCCATTTTCAGAACAAAAGGAGGTATTTCTTCATGCAGCAAATACTGGATCTGTGAAACTCTTTGCCAGAGGGTGTGATAATTGCAGAAGTTTCTGCAGACATTCGAGGAAAGAGGGGGCACGTACTGGGAAGAGAGACCTTACCAATGGGCAAACTACATCAGGCTCAAGGAATGCTCTGAGCAGAAAGTGGTTGGAGGCTGGAAGTGGTCTTGCAGGAAAGATCACATACACTTGTCCTGCTCTTGCTGTTCTGTACAGCTCAGTTTGTGGTCACTGCTGCGGACAGGTTACTGTGCTATATGGGCCCCAAAAATCTGAAATAATAACACTGTTCTTAATGTCTTTATTTGGGTGGTGAACAAATTTTGTGCTGATTTTCTGATGTGTAGTTGAATTCAAGGTGCTCTGCCTTCCCATCTGTGCCTGAGCTGGAGGGGAGAGCACTGGAAGGGAGCAGTGGTACCACAGTACCCTTGGGGATGTAGGTCACTCCCTCGGCAATACCATGGCTGTAGGTACTGGAAGCAGAAGAAGACAGTAGGGCTCAGTGGTAGGAGCATTGCATGGTGGTGTGTGTTGGCTGGGGGTCCAGTGAGATGCAGGCTAAGCTCTTTGAAGCCACGCTACCCGCATGGGCTGTAGTGCTCCCAGTTATTTACCCTAGAAAGGCTTTTTAACGCTGTTAAACTAGCCTGACAAGGTTGGCTTAGCCGAGAGCACCTTCTGCTCTGTGTCTCCTGCTCCCTTTTATCCCTCTTTCTGTGCATAGAAAGACTCAGAGTTTAGTTCTGTGCTTTCTTTTATGAAACTATTTTTTGCAAAGTTTCTGGGTTAACAAATGACCTCAACTTCTTCTTTTATCCTCTAAATAAGTAAGTTATCCTTCACAGCAATACAGCAAAACTTGTATTTCTCTTGTGCTTGAGAACATATAGCAGGAAACATTATACTCGGTAGTTTAAATTAACTTGCTTATCTTCAGACCACCAGAAAAAAAAAGAAGCATTATTTATCTCCCTCTTTTATACCGCAGTAATGATGAGCACTTCGTTAGAGCATATTACATCAGTGCAATTCCATTGCCTTAAAGTCTGAAGCTGTGAGCAGAGGAGACTCTGACCAGCTAATTCCGGCCCGCTGTGTTTTGTGGGTTTATAATCTGAGTGCCAGTATGGCACAGTGCAAGCAATATATATTATGAAATCAGAAAAAAATCACTCTGCTATTCATATTGCTTGGGAAATTTTTTAAAAATTATTTAAATAAGCATTTTTAAATGTTTAGAAGTAATAATCTTCACAATTATTTTAAATTAATTTTTTAAAAGCAACAAAAGTGATACTGTAGATTTGTGCACACATACATGCACAAAAGCATGAGAATTGTGTCAAATGTGTGCAGAAATGCATACCGTTGTAAGCTGTGACTTTCCTGTCTGTGGCTGCAGGGAGTTAGGGTGTGTTTGACTTTTTCTGGGGGTCTGTACATGTCTGTTTTGCCTGGCGTACAGGCTTTTATAGAAAGTTTAATAAAGGGTATCTGTGTTTTTTTAAGTTGTATTAACTGCTATAGCATTTTTAGGTTTTGTCTCAGAGGGGATGAAGCAACTTCTTCAGTTATCCTGAAATTAGTCACATTGCTTAAAGCTCTGCCATAATGCCCTCATATGATAAGCATGGTATAAGAACATATGTGAAATAGTACAGCTACCTTGACTGTAGCGGAATTATGCTAATTTGCTTTAACAAAGAATGCAGAATCATTAGGTTAAAAGAGGTTGTCTCAGATCATAATCTGATATCCCAGGCAACACAGTGGATTCTGGTACATTAAATTGCATGATTGAGCACTGTGTCATTTTTCTTTAGCTTAGAAATGCAGGCATCTAACTTGGATATTGCTTCTGCATCTGAGTCACAAGGCAAAAAAGACCTTGGTGACACAGGTTTCTTAAAGAATCTTACCAATAATATGAAAGGGCTGAAACCTCTTTTTGAGCAACTGTCGTAGTCCCACCATTTCCTTCTTCACTCAAATGGAATGAAATGAGTAGAAAATTTCATTTCTAGAAATCTATTTCCCAAGGATACGCATTTTTAAAGAGTCGGTGCAGAATTCCTTTCAACTCCTCTGGGACATCATTTATCTTCTTCCTTTCCTTGCATATAGTACTTCATATAGGCCTACAGATGGCAAGGGAGGGATTTTATCAGAATGAAGGCAATGCAACCCCCTTGCCTCCATTTCCATTTATGGTGTGGAAGGAACAGAGCACCTAGAACAGACATGGATTCTCTGGGTTGGCTTACCCCGCACAGCACCCAAGAGTTGCTAACCCAGGGCATGGGACACTTCAGACTAGTTGCTCACTAGAAATCAACTCCCTCAGGATACCCACCAGCTGCTCCGCTGGCTGCAGAAGTCCAGAAGCTTGCACAGCTCATGACAACCAGCAGCATCATGAGTAGAACGGGGATGGAGGGTGCTTTGTTTAAGCAGTGGCAATTCCTTGGTACAACTGGGATTTTACATCCGACCGTCCCTCATTTCTCCACCTCAGAGATGCAGTAGCGGGGTGGGAGACCTGCATGCCAAAGGAGCTGCTAGCTACCAGTTTCTTTTCTGTTCCTTAACAAAGAGTACAATCAGCAAGATGCTAACACCCAAAACGTTGACTAACACGCTGATGAAAATGAAATTTCAGCAAGTGTTAATCCGTGTGCCATTTTTTGCAAAAGATCTCTTCAGGCTCTGCCACACAATCTGCAGACTGATTCATAGCCTGGAATTCCAGGCTCATACACGGTGTGATCCCAGAGGCTTATATTTATCACTGCGCTGCCCGCTGCATGTTTTTTTGTGGGCTTTAGCACTGTGAGAGAATGTTGATTGACACTGGTGATTTACTTAACTGCAAGCAAACAAAATTGTATTCAACCTATTAATAAAATGGCATCAGCAAAGAACTAGAAATGGGCTCAGTAACTGGGATTTAATTGATAAGTGAACTGTCACAACCATCGCAACAGCGTCTAAATGTCAAATGCACGCATTATGAATAGCAGCATATCAAAAAGGTGCAATTTTTCTTCCCTCCGTGCTGCTATTTGTTGATTTGTACTGGCTGAGTCGCCCTCACTTGTTTGTATCTAGGAGTGACATCTTTCCAACATGCCATTGCCTTCGTTCCTGAGAGAAGCCTGGTGTGAAGAAACACCTTACCTTTCCCCTAAATGTGCTGGGTTACGGCTCAGGGCGGCTGGGGTGGTGGGGAGCTCCCCAGATGCCTGCCGCTCTCCCAGTGTCCTCCCAGCCGCACTGGGACTCAGTGCTGGGGCGAGGGGAGGGCCTCAGGACACACGCCCCAGTGGCAAGCTCTCAAGCCCAGCTCTTGAACCAGTGCCCCAACCCAGAAATGAGCTTGCAGGGAGGAATGAGGCTGGTCGGAGGTGGTGCCGGCTGGTAGGGCAGGCTCTCACCGGCTGCGTGCCGTAGCTCTGCAAAAGGCACTGCAGTAGCACTTCTCGCCTCAGCACAGACAGACCCGGTGTCTAGAAGGAGATAATTTGTGATTTTTAGTGAAGCAAATATAAGTGGCAAACAGGAAAGTTGCAGACACAGCCTTGGCTGGCCCCGAATCAAACGCAGCAGGGACGTTGCTCTTCTTTATGTTAGATCTGTGCTCATGGTCTGCAGCTCTTCTTCTTGAGCAGTCATGTGTCCCTGTTTTCTACCTGAGCAATGGGTGGGGGTATGGAAACACTATTCGTGGTCTAGGACCCTTTTTCTTTTTAACAACAACGTGAGAGCTTTCTGACTTTTCCTAGGATGAATGGTGCTTGCTGCTGGCACTCTTGGAGACAGTGCTGTACCTTAGTAAGAAGAAAATCTGTAGAAGTGGCTAAGATGCTCAGTTTCCCAAGTGTAGCCATCCCTACATTTTGAATGAGTAGCTGGTTAATGCATGAGATCAGATAAATGTGTTCTATCTCTCAAAATGCTCCCAGTAACCTCAGTGAAACCAAGTGCTTTTTTTAATTTCTAACTTTAATCATCTAACACTGTGTTCTCCTTCAGAGCTGACTGTATATCAAAGGAGGTGAAAACACTGAAATCCCAGTGAACTGGGATTCCTTCAAGGGGAAGGCTGTGCAAGTGTAAGCCATTAATAGCATTTAAAAGCCCAGAAGTATGTAACTATAATATGAAATACTGACTATCACTGCAAAATACTTCAGGATTATTCCAACATACCAATCAAGTTTGGGTTTAGATTCAGGCGATGAGTTGCAAAAGAAAAAGGAGAGTACAATCAATCATGAAAAAATCCTGTTTTCAGGTTTGCAACACCATTCTCACACTTCTCAACATTTCCAGACTGCTAATGGTTTGTTTGGTTTCAGAATCAGATATTTTATTCGTGTTGAGTGATTCTCAGACTGCCACCTAGCAATCTTTCCTAAGGCATCTTTTAAGACCTTTCTCATAATCCATTGGTCCTTGGAGTTTTGGTAATCATTAAAATATGATTTGTCTTCTCTCTTCACAACTGTCTTCACATCCATTTAGTTGTCTGAATGTATGTTATTTCGGAACAACGGTTTCCATACATCTATTCCCCCGTGTTTCCGAAACAAAAAAATCTAGTTGTCCATGACTGATGTGCAGCACCATAAAAACGACCCAACTAGATGTCCACAACACAGGCAAAACTTCAGTACTCTTCAATATACGCATGGAATAAACCTGTGTTGAATCAAATGAATCCTTTCATTTCAGGTGTTTAAATCTTCACTGGTTAGGGGACCATTTTGAATCTACAAAGCCAAAGATCTGGCTCTAGTACAGGTGTGGCTCAACTCAAATGCAAACAGTTGTCCTTGCAGAGGTTTTGTTCCAAGCAGAAGTCTCGCAAGAACAAACTGGTCCCGAGAGTCCCTCTGTCTTGTGCAAAGGTTAATAGGAGCAAACTGTGTCATTCCAGTCTTAACCTAAATCAAATCCAAGCCTCAGATCTGAATTGTAGCCTGCAGATAAGCCGGACTGTGACCCAGCCAACCACAACTAGCTGCACTTGTCCTTAAAAACAGACAGCACCTTTTCTCACTGAAATGCACGCATCCAACAGCTCCGGATTTCACAGTAGTGAGCAGAGCGGGGTTCTGCATGTCAGCTCCCAAAACGTGGTGTCTGCTGAAGCTGAAAGACTGCGATGTGAATTGTGCAGAATCTGGTGAAAGGTTTTCAAATTCTAAAATGTGTGTAGGAGAAAGATGGGTTTTATAACTTGGGAGTTTGAATCAGGATTTTCCTACCTGCCACGCTGCGAGCCTCAGGACAGCCGGATTGCAGATCAGTTTGCCACTGATCTCAGAAAACGCATCCATGTGCTTGCCAGAGTAGGCATTAACAGATTTTAGCTTAAATCCTTTCTTTGCATGGAAAAACAGATCTACTTTGAGCATTAATGGGAGATCTAAAAAATAGAAATGCCATAAAACCACTCTGGGAAACTGATAGCCTGGCTAAACGCTGCGGTTTTCTGGTACAGAACATCGTGTTACTCAGCTCTCCAGCTTTCATACAATGGATGGGAACATTGCAGGCATAAAGTACTACTGGTTGTGTGTGCATGAGAGTAAATGATAGCTGGTTTTAGTCCTTACATAGGAAAAAAAACCAAGTTTAGCAACATATTTTATTTGCATGTGTGATGTAGCTATTGTAGAGAGGATATTGCTGGTTCTTCCAGTCTCCTTTTATGTGAAGACTTTTAATAAGTAAGAAAATCTGCTTGGGGCTATTTTTATCATAAACAGGAAAAAGGTTCGTTGTTTCATTTTTCTTCCTGAACCATTACCCCTCCAGTTCCTGCTCCTCCTTTCACCCCTGCCTGAGGACAGAAGTAATTTGGGCCCTAACCTCCCTATTTTTCTGTGGTCAGGCTTTGTTGCGCTGTCACCTCCGGCTCTTCCTCTGCTCTCTCTATGTGGACTCTGCCTCTTTCGCCTTCGTGCCAGTGTGGCTTCCAGCAGCCAGTGCAGCGGTGCCAAACGCCTGGGCTGAAAGTAGATCACCCACCAACTCTTCCTTCACCCAGGGACTAGCTGTCCTTTTGGATATGTCCTTTCAGGACATTATTATTTTACGTGACTCATTCACATTTCTTTAGAGCCAGCATTTGTAAATTCTGTATTTACTGCTTCCTCTTCCCAATTCAACCTTAATTTTTTCCTTGTAGATCATACATTTTCGCCTTTCTCACAATGATTACTATGTCTCACTAGTTGTACTTTAAACACCCTACCTCACCCCGGTAGCTGGGTTGCCCCATCCTATTTTTCTTTCCCTTCAGAAATGATGGATTTCCTCTCGTTTCTTCTACTCGCAAGATGCCTTCCAGCTCTGCCCCACCTTCCTTTCCAGCTATCACCTGCCCTGTAAGCAGTTCACAACTCCTACTTCTCCCGAACCACACCTGTTAATCTCTCTGATTCTCTATTAACTTCCTTTTATCAGATTCCTGACTCCAGCCTACACATCCCCAATCTTCCTCGCATTTTTGTGGTTGCCCTTCTAGCTCCAGCCATGTCTTAGCCATGCTGCTGCTTCTATGCACCGTCTTCCCTTCGAGCTGTTTCTGTTTCAGGAAGCCTCTCTCCACCTTGGGGATCCCCCAGAAGAGAGGAGCAAAAGGCAGATGGACGTCTCTCACGGGCAGATGATAGCAAAACCACAAAGCAAGAGGTCCATTGTGTGGCTCAGCCCTTCAGGCCTTCATCGCACTCATCTACAAATGTCATTTCCTTGTGCCTTGAATTTGGTGATGAGGTGGATGTGCTGTAAAAGGCATCTGTGTACTGAAGATGAGTGTCAGTTTTGGTTGCATGGAGATAATTAAGCAGTAAGTAACAGTTTCCAAAAATTTAGGTACAGTCCTCAGGAACTGGCCTCACAGAGATCTGTATCAGTATCTCCCCCGAGATTCTCAGCAAAGCAAGTAAGAACAAAAAACATTTCATTCATCTGCTTGGCAGTGTCTGCTGGAAACACTGATTCAGTCTCAGATTTTCCATTCAGCTATAAACTGTCCATATGTACTATCTTGTAAAGCATTATTTTTAAATAGAAATGTTACTTCTCTCCTGGGGTTCATTCAAAGCAACTAGCTGCACTTGTGGATTTTGATGAAGATGTTTCATGTCATCAAATGTTTGGCACTGCATTAGATGTCAAATATTTGCCCAAATTTGACATTAGGCACAAAGGACAATGCTAAGAAGGCTGCTCATTGATAAAATGCCTACAGGTTCATTTCAGTTCCAATGTTAAAGCCCAATAAAGTAGGATTAAGGCATTGTTAGCAACACATTTATATTCTTTTATTAGAAATTCTTACTTTTTACAGCTCCACTTACCCAGTTGGATTTCCCAAAGTATTTTAAAACCTATTGTGTCTTGATAGAGAGATAATAGATAAACAGGTAGATATAGATAGGCATCTAGCCCATAGATTTTGGTACAAATACTCTCCTGTATAAAATAAGCAATTTTATTCCTATCTATCTTAAAGGAACTACAGGGGGGAAAAAAGTCATGTATCAAGCTGTAGCTTGTAATTATTTAATTCATATGCATAATATGGGTATTTAGCCAAGTAATTAAAAATATCATAACTGAAATGTAAGTGGGAGAAGTTTCTCTTCCTAGTAGTACCCCTTTAAAGGAGAAAATTAGTAAAACACTATACAGGCTTTAGGATGGTTCGGTTTTTCAGACTTTTACATCTTGTAAGTAACAGTCACAGAAACCTGTAACTACTCTGTTCCAGTGTATTTTCTGCCCGTCCTTTGCATCTGGCAGCACATTTGTGTGGCAAACGGCGCCTGCTGGGAGGGGACCCTTGCGGACCCTGCCCGACTGATGCAGGTCGCTTGGCGCTTGGGAAGCCCAGTGCCCGGGGCTGGTGTTCACAGTGCCTGAGTGTGGTCTGAGAGGTCACGCCTGCCATGCCAGCCTCCCTGGGAAAGGGTCTGACTGACAAAGTCGCTCTGCTCTTCGCAGCTCCTCTGGTGACATTTGTGCCTGGGTAATCTATGGGGGGGCCATTTTCTCTGGGCAGAGCAGATGTGCCTGCCAGGCACTCCTGGTGCCACGGGTGCTCCCTGGGGCATCTCCCCCCGGTCCACTGCCAACCTGTCCTTTTGCTACTCCACTCCTGCTCTGCACAGGCAGAAACGAGGGACCAGGGATGCAACGGGGACGTTGCTCAAGCACCCAAACCACTCAGACCACGTGACTGCTCAGTGAGGATCCTGACGAAACCAGCCCCACCAAAGCCCGAGCCTGAGATTCTCGCTGTTCGGTAATTGTCACATCAGGGAAATCCCAGAAGCAGCTTAGCTGAGGAACTTTTGCACTAAAATCAAACCCATGGGAAATGCATATCTGTGATTTTAAACCATTGCGTTTCCAACACGATCCTTTCCTAAGCGTGACTGGGGGTGGCATCATGCAATGCAGCAATACGTGTAAAAGCGGTTGAACAGCTACGAAGAAGGGAATATTTTGAAATATTTGTCTGGAGTGTGAAGTTGCTAAATCACCAGCATAGCGTGGTCACACAAAACACAGATAAAGTCAAAATCAGCAGTTCTCAAAAAAGCTATGCATGATAAGGTTTTGAAATACTATTCTTGCAAAAAAAAAAAGCTGCAAATAATGGAGTGAACAAGAAAGGTGGGATGGAATTGTTTGGGCTTTTAATAAAACATCTTCTTTTAGGGCGTTTATAGCCTGGCATTATATGATTTTCTACCGGGGTTGCCCGTTCTTTGCTGGCCAGGTGTTTAACAAATCAGCTCTACAGAAACTGCTTGCAAATATTCTTTCCCATCAACATTCAGTTTCTCTGTCAATTATGAGCGAGTTTTCTTACATATCTCACGTATTTTGCAAGGTCTGTTCCCTCCAAGGGACTAGTGATGACTGCAACTCTGCCCAGCGAAACCAATAGCAAAACAGCCCTGGGATCAGCTAGCAGAAGCATTTGGTAAATAGTTCCCTCGCTATCTCTTTCTTATCATCTGGAGGAGTACCCTGTCTGTCCAGGGCTGAGGACTCATGCTGCAGTAAATGAAGCTCTGCGGGGCATTTTGCTCTGAAATTTCAGCACAAGATACTCAATTATGGACCAAAGGGATGAGTAGGTATGGCAGGGCTGTAGCCCTTGCACTGCTGGCATGGCCAGGTACGATTTCCGAGAGCCCAGACACCTGGCCAAGGCCACAGCTGGAGATGTGTCCCCATGCGTGCGACCTTCAGGCCTCAATTCATGCTTCATGTGTCTGCTATTTTCCTCTATGATAAAGATCTTCCGTGGCTCACAGCGATTACTTTCCCCCTCCCACCTGTTCCTCCTGCAGCAGGCGGTTGCTAGTCCTTCTCCGGAGGAGGGGACGTCAGCTCCCATCAGAGGCGGTCGGTGCTGTTCCAGTATTTCCCGGGGAGGTGGTTTCAACACGCTGCTTAGGGATGGGTCTGAACATATTCCTGACAGCGCCGTGTGCTCAGATACAGGAGTTTCTTTACTGGGAGTGTGAAGTTTTCAAAGCCTCCACAGCAGCCCCTCTGGATCTGCCTGCAGTGTTCTCCAAAGCGAGTGTTGTCGTGCAGGATGAAATACAAATGTGTCTGTTGAAAGACAGCTGGAACAAAGTTAAATCCCGCTTAATATTCACAGAAATTTCCCCTTCTGTTACCTGATCACCACGTTTTGGTTTTGTTGTTTGATCTATGTGTTGTTAAGGCCACTAACACTTTGTAAGTAAGTTGATGTTTCATTGAAAACGCTTTGCCCAAAAGCCTGTGAATTTTAGGTGCTTTTTCACTTTTAATATCCATATCTTTTACTGTATGTGCTCCCAAGCCAGTCTGAAGTTAGACGGTGTCTGTACCGAATTAATGTTTGACTTTACGGACTGTGTGCTGTACAACCCAGCACCTCCTCCATCTGCAGTAAGTAAATACACAAGTGTTACGTTGCCCTTGAAACCTGTGCTCTGTGACAAAGGTTGCGTGCTGAGATGAGACTGAAATGCCAAGTTTCCCTGGGTCACAGCCTCTCCTGTCAGGGGTGCGTTAATCAGAAACCCACCCCTGGTTATCTGCAAAAGCGTGGTGCAGGGAACTTTGAACAGGGTGACACAGGGGCAGACTTGGCCTCCTGAGAAGCATCCGTCTCTCGCTGAGCCCTCAGTTGTGAAAAGCTCATCTCTGAGAGCAGAAAATAAGGAGAAGCGTGTTAAATTCGACTTGGCTAGAAGCCGACTGCACTCGTTTCAGGAACGTGGGCAATGATACCTGCAGAGCTGACTGCAGGCCTAGTACTGTCTTGCTGCATGACCCTTGGGAAATTGCTTTATCTCTGTCTATCCCAGGCTTTTGAGGAGCCAAAGGCATCAACACTTGAGGGAAATGCCTCACAAGGGTACTTAATCCAGTCATTCATGTTCGCAACTTCCTTTCATATGTAACACCCTGTAAAAACTACTACTGCTATCACTTTCTTACAAAGCAAGGTAAAACTTGGTTTTGGATGATTTTCATTTAGAGGTTAATCTCTGACAACCAGAAAAAGCTTGCACAAGCTTGTGTGAATGAAAGACTGAGTTTTCACAAGGTGGTAGCTATACAGAGGTATTGTAGGGAAGATAATTTTATTTTTCTTATTGCTTATGCAACAATGAAAAAACTGTTTGGTTTCTGTTGCATTATATCACCTTATCTACAAGGGCAGGTTTAGTGGGAGGACCCATCAAATTGTCCACTGTTCTGTTTGTCCAGGGTGACATGATACAACTTCAGCTGTACGATAGCAAAACCATCGTTTTTTTCTGTGGTAGCTACATATGGCAGCTATGACTGATAACTCAGTTTCTCTGAAGTCCTTTGGCCTCAGTGGGTCAATACTACACATAGTTCGACTCTCTTAGGCCTGTACTGTGCTAACAGGCTTCTCAGAAGTATTAGCACCATGGAAAAGTGAGCATTTGTACAACCTTCCCATAACAGGCAACCGCCTTCTCTGTGCTGCCAGGTAAACTAAATTTGAGCTGGCTCCATAACCCGAGTACCAGCGTGCTGCTCTTCCACTTCCAAAACTCACCACTGCATCCTCAGTTTCCAACCTTGCCAAAGACTGGACCATCAGTGTCATGACATAAAACACGGTGGTGATAAAATCTAGCTCTGATCCAGGTGAGTGAGCAGCTCTCTTCCAGAGTCTTCTGCTGAAAGGCTTCTCCAACCACGAAACACTACTTTGCCAGAAGCAGACTTTTTCTCAGAAACATAGTGTCTTCCACTCAGGTTTTGTTGGAAAGATCTGAGAGATCTTGCATGGAGCCATTACCCAAGCAGGAGAGGGAAACGGTATGACTGGAGCTCCCCCCTCGCCCACCTAGTCCACCTCTCTGGGAGCAGCTCTCCATACCAGAGGAGCAAGATTGCTACGAGCAGTTCCTGCTCCCCAGATCTGGTCAGGCAGGGTCTTAAGTGCAGATAAGCTCCTTCAGATAAGACCCCTCTTTCTGCCTGGAAGTCTTGGAGGTGATAGCCACGGCTGAGACTCCAGGCAGCTGGGTGGAATAGCAGGTTGTTGTTATTTCCACTTACAGCTGGGGGATCAGCAAGGCACCGAGAGACTAACATCATGTGGCAAGTGTCCTGCACAAGCCTGAGAGCAGATGCTGTAAGGCAGCTGTCAGGGTTTTTTATCTAGAGAGAATATAAACTGAGGGTTGGGAATCAATAAGGCTTATGCAAAAGATGTTGCCAGGTCTTGCAGGTTGTCCTAAAGCAGAAGGATTGTGTCTAGCAGCAGTAGAGAATTCCGTATGCCTTCTCTGCTCATGCCAACAGGGAGTCACAGGCTGCCGCCACGGTGGCTTTAAATACCAAATCTGTGAGAGATTCCCCTTCTGCCTCTGCTTTTCCAGGCAATAGCGGGGGTGGAGTGAGTGCAGAGTGGCAGGAGGGAACACCACACCTGAAAGCACCCACAGCAAACGGTGGCACCTTGGAGAGCTGAGCAGGGTGGCGTGCACTGGGCATGCAGCACAGGCTGCAGACACGGGGCTTCCGTTGCTGCAGTGGCCGGCCAGGCATCATCCCCTGCAGGCTTGCCCTGGGCCCTGGGCTAGGAGGAAGCCCCCCTAGGAGTCCTGACTCCTGCTTTTGGTGACACATCGTCTCGAATCCAGCCGCAGCCGGCTGCTGCACCGACAAACAGCGTCACACGTGCGTGCCAGCTGGTGAGTTGGACACAGCTGTGCCCCTGGCCACCCATGAGCACACTGCGGTGTGACCAGTGGGCAGAGAAAGCCTCTCCAACCTGACCAGATAAGGCTGGTGTCCCTCAGCCCAGCCTCACTGAGCGTGGACAACCCCGTCCCTGTGCGAAGCCGTACGAGATCCAGATCAACAGCAAAACCGGCATGTGGACATGCTCCACGTTGCACTGCATGGCAGGGTTTGGTAGCTAATCTGACTAGCTAGAGCAGCCAGTGATGTAGATTTTCTCCTTAAACACATGCATTTAAATACACACTGCTCAAGTCGGGGATCCTAGATTAGACAAAAGGAATCACTCTTCACCAAACTGGGACTGAAAGGCCATGGACATACGAGGCAGTATCACAAAACCAGGACACACAATGTAGCCTAGATTTTCCCGTTGCTCCTCCATGAGCATGCATCTGTGTACCAGGTCGGGAATGGGTCTCCCAGGTTGGGAACAGCCACCGAGTCCCAGCCTCCGAATCCTTCCCAAGCTCAGCAGCTGTCCTCTCCTCCTCGAGGAGCAGCAGTGGCACCTTGTCAGCGCCACGCTCGGTTGCCAGCCCATTTTGGCTGCCCTCTGCTTGCAATTGTTAACTTGCTGGGAATGAGAAAGCTCCGATTAGCACAGGTAGAGCTTCAACTCTGAGGCACTCCTGAGAAGCCCAGACGCAGGAGCAGAGCCTCTACCTGCAAGGTAAAACATTGCAGACTGCCTCAGCCATTTCTTTCCTCCGTCTTCGTGTTTAGGCTCCCTTTACATTATTTTATCATGCGGTTTCAGGTCTTTTTGTTGTCGTTTTGAAGTTTTAGCTGTTGTTTGAATGACTGCTCTCTTATGCCAAAGATTTATTTGGAAATTTATGTACTCCCATAAATTAAGCATTCCCTCTCAGCTTACAGCCAGGCACGCCTAGGCTTGCATCCAGCCTTAGAACAATATGGGGAAAGGTTATCATGACTTACCTGCCACAAATTATCTATTAATAGCACTATTTATGTACCTTTTTTTTTCCCCTTTGTGTCATGCTTTCCCTACGTCCCCCTCTTAACAAGTTTCCCTTTTTTTATGTGCTTTTCTATGTACTTTTATGCGGAGGACAGGGCGGGTAGAAGAGGGGCAACCTTTTTGGCACCAGCTCTGCCCCCGTGGCCCCGGCGCTGCCTTCCCCACGGGGTGTTTGCAGGGAGGGTGGGACAGCGAGCTGCTCACAGCCTGGTAAAACATTGACCCGTGTAGGCAGCCGTGGCCGCAGAGGTGCCGGGCTGCCCGGAGGCAGGCAGCAGGAGCCCGGCGGCAGCCAGCGCCCACGGGAGCATGCCAGCTTCTCCCCAGGTACCGTTTTCCACTTCGATTTTCCTAGCTTTGAGAGGCAGAAGGGCAACGACACTCAGTTATAGGGTTTGCCAAAGGATCGCTCCTAGAAGTCGGAAGAGGAGTTAGCGTTGTTATTTTGCAGTTTGCTTACATCAACTCTAGTTGACTGCATGGTGTCATCTAAAGCACCCGTTGATTAACCCATGCTTGATTAGCTCGCTATTTTGCTTTTGTTGTGTCTTCAAACAAACAAAATTAATGCACGGTTGCATTTGATAACTCCATGGTTTTCTAATAAACCTCAAAACATCTGGGTCCTGCTCATCTTCTAACTGAAGAGTAGAAACAGGAGTCAGTTTCTAATGAAAATGTGTAATCCAATTATTGCAACAGGGATGTGGGTAGTGACTCATGATGAAAAATACTTGCTGATTTTCGAATGAGCTTTGCAAAAATAGGCAAAGTGACTAATTTTTTCAAGATTTTTTCCATGTTCCAAGACAGTAGACACCGAAAAAGTACCAGAATTTAAGTTCCTAGTAGGCATATGCCCCCAAGAGAGGTGAAGCTGAATAGATGCAAATAATTGTTTTAAGTTTCCTCAGTGACTGAAGGTTTCTACCACACAGTAGAAGCTGACTCGTTCATGCAGGAACCATCCTCTGTGTGTGCTTTGTGGGTCTGGATGTGTCTTTACATAAGTACATATAGTGACTCCCCAGAAATGACCGTTTACATCCCAAGCAACTGCCAAGTAATCCTGAAAAGTGCTCAGTGTGGAGTGACTAACGTGTAGTCAGTATTCTCAATTTATTTACAGTATGTTCCGTGTGCAAAACAAAATGCAAGGAAGAGATTTTGTATTTTGATTTGTTGCTTCCAGCTGATCAGTGTCGGGCCTTAGCTGTGCTTGCTGCTTGCTTCAACCTTCCCTGACGTGACAGAGATTGTCTTGATGTGTTTGCTAACTGGGCTTGCACATGACACACTATTTATGCTTAGTAAATGCTCAGTGATGTTAGGCGGTACTGAAGTGTGGTAACACGTTTACTTTATTAAAAGCAGTCCAAGTGTGGCTTCAGTTCTTAGGAGTACTAGAAATTCTAGAGCAAAGTGCAGGGAAAAAATTACCGGAGAACAAAGCAACTGGATTCCCACAAGTATCTGCTTTAAAGGACTGAAATATGATTCAAGAAAAATTTTGGTAAAGGCTGCACCATAGTTTCAGTCTGCCAGTGAATTCATAGAAGTAAAGCATGACTATGATTAAAGCCTGTGATTTTCATGTGTGTCATAGCTGATGTGTGATTCTTACCTTCTCCTCTCAGAAATGGTGGTTCCAGTATTTGACAGTAAACTGGACTGCTGTAGAAGTTTCTTTTGCAGTAACTAAAGAAAGAGGTCAAATCTTATCTCAGACCTCACAGAGACTCAATTTTAAAAAATAAATATCTAAAACAAAAGACAGTGATGACAATGTTATCTTGTCTGTTTTCATACAAAGATAGGGTTCCAGCTGGTGACTATAAGGGAGATTATGTGGCTTATATGGAAGGAATAGGGCTGTTGACAAAATCTCTTCAGTCTTTGAGTCCTGTTTGCACTACAGAGGACTTCTTTCAGAGCAATGCCAACCCCTTTCCGTCTCTGAATCAAGGAGTCAAGGAAAAACGTCGTCAGACACACAGGTTTCAGGGCAAGGGCATCATAACTATCTGTATATGATGAGCAACTTTAGCTGTTTCAGTAAATAACAGCATATTATTATGTGCTAAAAAGAAGCGTGCAGGTTTCATTCCACGTCCTTGATTTTCAGCACAGCTGTTTACCAAGTTTCTGTCGGTTAAACCTCTGTACATACACTGAAAGGAGCAGGGCTGCCCAGCGATCACGAGGACAGCCTGGTCTGCAAACTCTGTTTCTGGCTATATGAGGTGGAAGAGAGCGCGAACAACGCTTAGCCCGGGCTGGTTACAGAGTCGCTAGTTTAAAAAAAGGCTCTCTTTACCCTTAAAGGCAGTCCCTGTGGCACAGGTGTTATTGCTAGACCTATGCAAAATAAAGTATCATGGATCCCACAAAGATCTCACCGTGACACTTTTCCAAATATCCTATTTATATTTGAACCAGAGACGTCCACATTAAAGAGATATATTAAAATGTGAATAGTCTTTTCAGATACCTTGGAAGGGAGTGATACTCTCAACAGAGATGCTGAATATTTGCATGGCAAAAAAAGAAACCCTGCCAAACAAAACCCCCCATGCAGTCAAAATTACAGAAGAGCGATGGGGGCACGGCAAAACCCTGCTGTCTCCTCTCCAGGAAGCATCAGGGCTTCCCAGCTTGCCTGCCTGCGCCAGGGCCCTGTGTGCCGCGCTGTGGCAGAAGTAGCCGCGGTCCCCGCTCTCCCCGGGTGGGTGACGGGGCTGTCACCGGGAGGGTGCCCCGAGGACCATCTGGGCAGTGCTCTCAGCGACCTCCTGCGTTCGAGCGATCGTTCCAGCAGCTTTCGTTTGTTTATTGCACTTGTTTGTGCAGCAGCCATCACACCACCGGTGAGATGTCACAGTGGCTTTCCTTGATTCCCCATTACAAAGGCTTTGACAACAGATCTCCTGGATCAGACAGGTTACGTGGGGTTTGCTGTGCTGGACCTCTTTGTTTAAGAACATACCCCGAGTGGAGAGCTTCATAGTCATTGTTTTTTTCCCCTGACACAGCAGCCCCATGGCACCTGAGTAAGGCCACTGCAGATGCTTTGGACTTGAGACGGAAGAGCAAGTGGCTCTGCAGTCTCTGGCCAGAGTCTCGTTCCTTCCATGGAGATGCGGCTCCCTGCTTTTCTTTCTGAATATTGGAAAATCTGTACTATAGCTGTCCACTTGTACAACACCCACACAACCAGAATAGCTCTTTCAAGTTACTTTGGGAGCAATTTAAAACATTAGCATTTAAGTAGTATGTTTCCTTAGGGCAGAAGTGTGAGTTTTACTGGAGCATTTTCACCTTTTATAGAAGTAAGAGTTTTCTGAGGGAAAAGATTTACCTTTTCAGAGCCAGTTTCAGAAGCACATTTTTGTGACAATACGCTGGTTTTCCTCTTTCTGCTGCAGTGAATGAAATGATCAGGTAAAAAGCAAAGGACAGTGATTAGAGACAGGCAAACTTACCCTTGCACGTTTCCAGCTGAGCGTAAGTACTAGTGATGCATTGAAACCCCAGCTTTTCAATTTTGCTAAAATTACAGAGTGTTAACCCATGAATTGCAGCTCAACATGAAATATAATTTCTGCGAAATGAAGTAACTTTAATTATTTTAATTACCAAAATTATTTTGTGTTGGATGCATGTATATGCAGTTCCCAATGATGTCAATGAGAAATGAATGCTTAGATCTTGATTCAGTTTTTTTCTTCGTTGCAATGTGCACTTTCAACGAGAATATTTCTTTATGCAATTTGTTGCTTTCGGTAGTACCTTTCAGAACTTTTATCTCATCAGGAATCAGACGTTGCACAGATCAGAGTGCAGTATATAGTTGATGATTAAACATATCTACCCAAATGAACGGCAGCCCTGCCCTCCCCTCCCCTCTGCTGGGTCACAAGGTTTCTCTTTACTTCCACCATTTAACAACAGCTGTCAATATCAAACAGTATTTGCTTACATGCTGGAAGGCAAAAGTATAAGTAATAACCAATAATTTTAGTAGAAATAATTTTTCTAGGGGCTGAACAAATGAAGGCTTACTTCTCATGCTACAGTATCCTGACTCCTGTGGGTTTACTGGTCTTCTTCCCTGCATCTCCCAGCCTACGAGAGCGAAAAACAAAAGGCACTAAGCAAAAGCTGCAGTGCCATTTATTTGGAAGGAATGAAGTTTGAGAGGTCGTCAGATTGTCTCTCTTGTATCTAAGGAGTATTTGGCTTAAAAATGAAAACACATTGTTCAAACCAAAACCTTTTTGGTGTTGAATGAAGGGAGTCGTGTTTTGCAGACGTGAAGTCTCCACTGACTTTGCGTCCTTTCTGAAGAGCTGAGGAGAACAGTCATTCTTCCAGTCCTTCCTACCTCCTGCAAAGGTGTTATCAGACCAATGCTGTGGCACTATAGCAGTGATGTATTTTTTTAACGGTGCCCAGAAAAAAACGCACATCTTGCTTGGATCTTCTTTCCTTTGGGCAGTTTCTGTAATTTCAACTGAATACAGCCCCAGCAGCAGCCCTTAGACAGACTGTCAGCTGCGATCATGCTAAGCTTTACTTCAGTTGACTACTTTCACCTGAAAACTCAGGATGCTTTAAAGGGAAAATTGCTATGTAAACATTCTGCAATGCATAGAAACAGCTTTTTGTAACCTGGTTTATGACACTTTTGCTAATGCTTCTCTAAGCAATACTTGGGGCAGCCACCCCTATCGTGAAGCTCTTCCTCTTGAACGGCTCCCAGAGATGCGCACACCACACCTGTCGTTAGCTCTGTGTGGGCAGACAACTTTATAAAGCAAGCTCAAACTAAGGCCTTGAAATAGAAAATTCATTGATACGCAGCTTCATGTTGAGTTCAATGGAATTACTCAGTCCGTTGGTGTCAGCCGGTGGGATTGATAGCTAAAATCTTGATTTTGCCAACGCTGCCCTACCTGGCATCATGTTTATTCCTGCTAATGTTATCCTTGGGAACTACGTTGCCATTACGTACTGCATACTGGAGGGGCTTCATCAGGCTGTGCTTATGAGTAAATGCTCTGATAGGGCTATGCCTGCCTGAGCTGTTAAATAGACATAACAGCAAGGATGGCTCTGAATGGGTCTCCAGGAGAAAATTCATGCTGCAGTACTAAAAATTTATAGGATGTGCCTATGGACCTCTACAGGTCTCTTCAAGTACCCTATATCCGTGAAAATGTAGGAGGAGTGCCTGGGATTACTGCATGGAAAGCTTGTTTGGTTTGGTGGTGGGTACCATCAGCACGGATGGTGGGGATTAGATACAGCGGAAGTTACTGGAAGTATTACCACTGCTTCATTTTCACTTCAAGCTTCTTGTCAATCAGTCTTGAAGCACAAAGCTTAGCTCTGCATTGGCAGTCGGGTGGGAACCCCATAGCAAGGGGGACATTGTATGGACTGTGTGATGCTGTATGTATAGGCATAATCACAGTGGCTGCAAACCCAGTATGGTAGGTAGGAGCATGAGATGATCGAGCACATTAACCCAAAAGAGGAGCACCACCGATTCAAGAGCTCTCTGCGGAGAGGGCACAAAATGTTGACGGGTATGGGGAAGCCCGGTCACCCTTGGCTGAGGGGAGGGCAGGAAGGCAGGGAAGGAGCTCTGGGCACCTGGGGGCTCAAGGCAACCCTGTGAAAAAACTCATGGAGAGGAGCGGTATCACAGAAACAGACGGAGAGAGTGGTGGGTGAAGGGAGTGGGGGAGCAGCAAGAATGGCCGATGTCCAGCCGTCTGGACATCAGAGAAGCTGCCTGTCTGCCCGTAGCAGAGTGAGGTCAGCTCACTGGAAATCTGAGGCGGCAGTGCTGAGGAGCAATAGAAAGGGCCTAAACAACCCTGTCTTCTTGATTTCTCCATTTTCCTCATCTTTCTGCTTCTGAAAGACATTATGCTTCAGTGTCCTGTGATATTCTCTGTGCACCAAAATATCAGATGGCCCACACCCGAGGGGGAAGGGTTTCCAGAGGCTTACAGGCAATATGCTTCCTCCATTTCACGATCTGGAGATAAGAGGAATGGTCAGTAAATCCAACAGAAACATATTTTGACAGGCTCAACAGGCTACAGTTCTCTTCTGATAAACCCTAGTGGGGTTTATCTGGACTAAAGTCAGCGAAGACCTTCCTGGTCCATTTTGTGCTGTGCAATTTCTCCAGTGAGGCTGAATAAAAGAATTTCTTTCTGATCAGCCATGGTGAAAACCATCATTGTGATTCTGTACTACCAGCATAATAACAGATAGCCCACATTAAAAACAGAGTCAGGCACAACTGTTTAATTCAGTGCGGTTCCATATGCTAAGTTTTTTTGCTCTAGGTAGTAATCCATTTTCTGCTGCAGAACATTTTGATGCAAATGGCTGATGAGTTAATGCTGATGGTGGATAGAAATACTATGACTCTCACTAACTGGAGTAATGCACATGTCTGCAACTGAGCGTTTTTCAAAGTGACTGCTTTCTGCACAGACGTAAAGGACTTTTTTTGATAAAGAATGTGTTTCTTTTTAGTTAGTTTTTAAAATGGCAAATAGAAAGGTGAGCAGCCTTTTGTAAACAGAAGCAGGATACATAGAGAACTTTCTTTTAAATTTCGTGATGACACATCTCCCCTACGGAAGAAAAGAGGGAAGGCATGGAGTTGAAATCCGGTTAAGGCATTTCAATTTATGTTCATTCAACACTGTAGGCTCAGCTCTGCTCTTCATTTGCATTTAAACAAGGAAGTTTCAATAAAGAAATTGTTGAATTACTTGGGAGTGTCTTCAAGGCAGTATGAAAACACAGTGAAAGCTCTTCTGTGCGTTAACTGCAGTGGCAGGGAGGTCACTGAGACCTCTGGCTACATTTTGGGAGAGGCAGGTAGGGTCTGCCCCAGCCAGCACATGTGTCGTTTTAAACACACTGTAATTGTGTTAACATAGATGAGACTTAAAATGTTTTCACTTGCTTGGATACTTTGCTGTGTTGGGAGTCTAATTAGAGATGCGTTTCGTGGAAAACTCGAGAATGAGGTTAAAAAGAAGTCAAGAGCGAATTATCTCAAAACAGGCATGATAATCATTCTTAGTCAAATCTTAAAATTTCTGATGGACACTAGCAAAACTGGCAAACTCATGCTGTCATGAGTTTTTCCCTTTCTTTCCTTACGGAGGCAAGCAGCCTTTTTAAACTCCCACCCGATGAAGGGAAGGGGCTGTATATTAGCACCCCATCATGGCACTGCATGGTGCAGATCTCTATTAGTCATGGGCATGTACCACTCTCCAGCAACGTCATCAGACTTTGTGTCCGGAGTCCGCAATGGCTCTGCTCGACAAGTTATTAACTGGCATTTAAGTTTATCATGGTGCTGAACTCTGAGGCCTGATGGTTTTGTTCTTGAATATACTGGAGATGTATGAAAAAAAAAAAGGAAAAAAGATTGTTTTGAAGAAGTCAGATTTTGACAGTGCTTTAGGAATTCAGATTTTGACAATGTTTTGGTCATGGTGTTGTGCTAACATGCCAGGCTGGGGGAGATAGGATCTGTGTCTTCTTTTTCTACTCGTCCAATCTGGTTCTAGGGAGTTTGCTGTTTTGTTTAAACTCAGGTTTTCCAGAGTTGTAATTATGTAAATTACTTGTAGTTAATATTATGTTTTTGTGAGTGAAGTCCAAGTAATTTTAAAAGGGTTATTCTAGCTTATAGACTAGTTTCTGTGTTAAGACAGCAGGCACTTCTTTCTTAAGGGAAGCGAAAAATAGTAAATATGACTGGTTTGTGTCCTTCAGACTGTTAGCATGCAAGATCTGCGAGTTTGTGTAAGGGGGGCACCTGCAAGGATCTGACAAACAGATTTGCGAGCGAGTCAATGAGTGCAACCTCTGTCTGCTTCTCTTCTTTAATCCAGGTGACCACCTTGGCTCTGGAAGGCAGCTAATGCTCAATACTCTAATACCTGCAGATGGAGTTTTGGTGTTAGAGGTGATGGCAGTTCCCAACAGAGGAGCCGTTGCACATAGCTCGGCAACTGGCATTTGGCCATTTCAGATCTAACTTTCATCTGATTGAAAAAACACCAAAATAAACTACTTTTTTAATTAAGCAGCTCTATTCATCAATGACATGGACAGCGACATCGAGTGTACCCTCAGCAAGTTTGCAGATGACACCAAGCTGAGTGGTACGGTCGAGACACCAGAAGGACGGGATGCCATCCAGAGGGACCTGGACAAGCTGGA
>Ga0065711_1031741_pt1 | contig 28859 bp, 20 predicted proteins | sample Hoacrofraction12_FD_59098 | JGI IMG/M metagenome (GOLD analysis project Ga0065711, IMG submission 59098) | Hoatzin crop microbial communities from Cojedes, Venezuela - Epithelial fraction 12 v2 (version 2) | ecosystem: Host-associated > Birds > Digestive system > Esophagus > Crop | place... | reverse complement strand
TTTTTTTTTTTTTTTTTTTTTTAATGATTTGGCCAGCTATGTGCTAAAAGGGGATGCAAAAGCAGCTAAAAGAATGCTTATTCTTAAATAAGCAAAAGATTTCTGTAAAAATAGACTATATTATCTGTGCTTTTTTTGGGCTTTACTGTGTTGAAGTCATGTATGGACGTGTATAGACGAGTACACGTGACGCTTGCCAGAGGCCAAGAGCCGTGCGAGCTCAGTGTATCAACCACTTCCCAGCAATGTCCCGTGCAAAGGCTCCCATCCCACATTAGCAGCCGAGTAGCTTTCATTTAGGGGGAAGTTATTTCGTATGAACTTGCACTTACTTCAGGCCTACAAGACTGCATTAGCTTCCCGTCAATCAAAATTGTTACGGTGGTTTTGATGTGTCTTTTGAGCCCCACTTTCATTGCTAGCGAGAAGGAGCACAAGGCAGCTGACAGAACTGCTGAGGTGCCGGGGATGGGTTGTTGTGCCTGTAACGTCTTTCCTCACTACGCATCCCTTGTGCGTGATGATGCCCCAGAACTTCTGCACTAAAAACCAAGCTGTGGCCCCACCCCAGCCTGACTGCATGGTCCAGCGTAAGCAAAGGTCACACACGTTACTCGAAGAAGAGTACACACGCGTGGGCTTGGCAATTCCTACGTGACAAACAAAAATTTAAGCCTGTTTTTTTCTTTTTTCTATGAAAATGTCCACATAAATTCTTTTCCCCAACAGGGAAGACTGTGGGTTTTGGGCAGTGCGTGGCTTTATTTCTGAAAACAATGTACATGTTCACTGAGAGTTTGAAAGATCTGTTTAGGTCGATGGACAGACTTCAGGAGGCAGGTTGTCTAACAGCAGCCTGGTTCAAGCTGCCTGAACACTATCCTTTAATCCTTCTTGCTCTACCTACCTGTTCGGGCCACAGCTCAGGCTTCACTACTGTCAGATCAGAATGGCAGCAAAGCTAATTGTCCATGTAACTTCAGCTAAAATCATTTTTACATAAACAACAGGCTGTAACAAGTCATTGTAATTTGTCTTACCAATGGCAAATCCAACTCCAAAATTTGGTGCTATGAGCCCATAGATGTTTTTAGCAAATGGTACCTATAAAGGAAATTTCAGGCAGTTAATTATGTCACGCTGCAGATGCTAATGAGGTTAGTTTTCTTCTTCTAAGATAAATTCTTCAAGTAGTTATGGTACGCTTTGTACAGATGTGAGAGTTAGAGTTTGATCCTTATTCTGGGCTATGATTTCAGACAACTGTGCCATTAAACCACTGACACACTTACTATTATGACCAAGAATAAACTGTTGAGTGACAGCTCAAAAAAAAAGGATCATCCTCCTCCTTTTGGAGGCATTCTTCCTTAAAATAGTTCAAGCGATGAAATTTGAAAGCACTCAAAACTCTGATATGGAACCTATTAACTACGCATTTTTTAATAACATATGATAAAGCAGAAACTTCAGCAAATCTCATGGGGAAAGCACGTATTTGAAGACAAACACACAATATTTAGATGGTTTGAAAGATACATGATCTTCTACTTACGCATAAAATACTTATTCCCACGATTAGCATCCCGAGCAGAGCACAAAGCCACCTGGCAAAGGAGAAATATCACTCAGACCTCGGTGATACTGAGATGTTAGAGCTGATCTTGAATGTTTCAAAGTCACGTCTGAAATGTGGAGTTGCACAACCAAAGTAGCAACATGTTCAAAAAAGTGATTCTGCTACCATATAACAAACTTTAATAATTTCCACCATCAATAAGCTGCCCTGGGAAACACTGGAAATGGTACATGAACAGACTGGAAGATCATTAGTATTTTTAAATTAAGCATACCTTCCCATTTTGCTTGCAAGTATCCCAAAAAGATTAGTCCCAATGAGATAAGAGATACTAGCTGGAAGAAAAGCAATGCCTGAAAAATATGAATGAGATGTTTTATCAGCAAGGATTTTAGTGAAGTGTTAGAAGAAACTAATAAATTCCAGACACTGCAATTTTGATCTGAACGCATCTAATAGAGTCTTTGTGCATAGCCCGAAGAATCAAATATCCGGTTCGTTGCAGCCCTCTCATGAAATCTAAGGACATCATCTACGAAATGCGGGAGCGATGCGACGCCTTTGAAAAGAGTTTTTTCTGTATCAGCGACAAGGACTGGTATGGGAGAAGGGACAGAACAACAAAGAGCAAAGAGTTTATATCTAACTACAGTAAGCTTTGGGATAGGTCGAGGAGAGCAGCTCTTTTGCGGTTGCATGGCTGATGGAGCATATGCTCGGCACATGGAGCAAGCCCAGGACAGGCAGGGGCGGGTGAGTCTCTCCCCAGAGGAGCAGACAGCGGGACTGCTGCAGGGGCTTTGCCAGCCACAGTCCCCCTCCGAGCCTGTCAGTGCCCTGAGGCCTCCTGTTAAGGCGGCTTTGTAATGCCATGATATGGCCCTTGGTCAAGCAGCAACTGAAGCCAAGTATATATCAATAATGTAAAGGTGAAGAAACCTTAAAATCATGGGTTTGAAATTATTTAGCCAATATATTTACAGTACAAATTAATTTAAAACAAAATCAATTATTGGTTTATATTAAAAAAGCTAATTATCTGTAATGACTTGCAGATGAGGGCACCCGAGTAAACTTCTGACCCTGATGGGAGGGTACCCAGACCCTCCCACCTCCCCGCGTCCACTCAGAAAAACATGCTGTTGGGATCAGCAATTTTTTCTAGTCTTGAGGTTTCCACAGCAGCGGCTGTAGCTGGAGTGGATGCCGGCTGTGGGGTGGCCAGAAATATCTCTGGTTTAAAAGCCAATTTTAGTCTCTGCTTGAGGGTTGGGTTCATCCTCTCCCTACACGTAAGTCTCAGGGCAGGATCCAGGCGGAGGGGAAACCTCAAAGGAAGCCTCTGCCTTGCAAAAGAAAAGCTAATAAATAGTGTGGTGTGCCATTGCCTTGGCTGTTGCTGCCTGGAAAGCGGCAGGGAGGACGATGCAGGCGTGTGTGAGAGCAGGGACTGCTCCTGAGGAGAAGACATTGCATGAAAAACATCCAAAAGGCAGAGGAACGGGGTGGCTGGGCTTCACGCTGGATCCTTGTGCGATGCTGTTGAACAGTTCATGTGTCTTGGAAGAAATAACATACTGTATTTTTCTGTTGTTCCTGTTGAGTTTTGCGTCTTCTTAAGAAAAATAACACTGGGAAACCTGACAAAACTGGGGAAGTCTGCCAAATCGGTGCATGCCACGACAAGCCTTCCATTTGGTCACCATTATATCAGGTAATTCAGATTTAGCCAGCAGCTGCGACATTATGGTGCACAATCGGAGCGCTTCCTTGAAGTGTGTGTGCTCCTCATCTTTCGCCAAGGCAACGGAGATTTTTCTCATTTCCTGCCTATCCGCCTTCCTCCCTATCTCTCTGATATTCATGAGAAAAAAAATGAGAGGTAATTTTTAGCTCAGCAATATCCTGTGATCGAAATCCTCGTGAGGCACAGTGGTGATACTGGGGAAACATTTTCACCTGTGTAACCGCAACTACTTTTGTACTGCTTGGAGCTATCTTCTTATGCCAGATAGTCACATACAGCAGACCTTGATGGCTGTAAAAAAAAGCACTGCAAAGGCTTGTTAAATAACACTTGCCCGTTGGTGTCTAACCTGTGGTAAGCTGGAGCAGAACCATAATTTTCTAAATAAGCTTTATGCACAGTAACATTAATTGATCAAATCAAGGTTCTTTATACTTTCTTCAGATCATGCTTCAAACAGCTGGATCTCCACATTGCATAAGATAATCATTTGCTTAAAACCCTGCAGTTCAAGATATAATTTAAGAGGCTTAAAATCTTTAATTAATGCTGTCAAATCAGACGAAGTGCATTGGAGTCAATTACTTATATCATTAAGGGGTAGAATTAGTCTTAATTTAAAATGGATATTTTCTTTCTAGGAACCTCTATTCAACCAAGAGATTTGTAAATCTCATCTCCGTTGCACAAATTATATGAAACTTGAGGGAGTGAGGTAGATAAGGAATCTTCCATTTTCTTCCTGAGGTTTAAAATATCTGACGTTAATTTTGCTATATTACAGGCCAGCAGTCATTACCATGTTCAACGGTACAGCAGCACATTAAGTATTGCTACCTAAGGCCACCCTAGATCTGAGTTTGCATCAATTAGAACCAAGGTTTGTGCTTTCTCTAGGGCGTAGGGACACCTACATGAACACAGAGCAGGGATATTGGTCAGATACTAGCTGAACATCATTTTCATGAAGAATTTTTCTTTCAAATGCCGTATATTGATACTAAAAACTACCCTCATGAAATGTCACAGCACAGAATGCTTGATTAACTTTATCAAATAGATATGTGTTGGGTTTGTAACAGTGACTCTTTCCTGCAAGCTGTCAGCATGAGTCTGATCGATGGAGAGGATCAGCACTCCGCGTTGCGGCACACGACGGCCAGGCACTCCTCCCACCCCAAGACAGTTCACATCAACCTCCTGCACACAGTTTGACACTCACTGGAAGTATTCTCTCCCCTCCTGTTCATCTCAAATAGAAAGTAACTGCCCCAGTTTTACTCTCAAGCTCAAGGGAAGGTGCTCCTCACACCCTTGGTGGCTACATTTTAAGAAAATTCCGTCCTTTTTCCACATGTTGCCAGGAGCAGCCCTGGAAGGACGACATCTTGGCGTGGGCATGCTCTACACCAAATACAGTGCACCCGCTGCAGGTTTCTGTGGCTGCCTGCTCCTGGCAATTGAAACTAGAGACTGAGGGTGGATTTACCCTGGGAAAAACCCCAAACTTGTTTTGCCCCGCTGGGCTGGCTCTGCGGCTCACCGGGCATCTTGCAGCTGCCCCTGCCAATGCTCGGTGCCAGATGCGCTGCTGGGGCTCCCACAGGAGCCGGGACAAGTGCAGAGCCACTGTGCATGCTGCCTGCATCTATTTCGCCTTGCGAAGCGAGTGTGGCCCCTTATTGGAGCCTATATTACAATAATGTCAACCCACTACCTGTTGGTTCTTACAGACCAATGTTTGCAAATGACAATTTAAAGATAGAACAAAAAAGAAATTAATACCCTGAAGCATATAAGGAGATCATCATTAACAGAACCAAATCTGAGACAGTCGTTAGACGAAATATAGTGGTGCAAATAATATAATGTTCTTTACCAAGTTGCCATTTTTGTGAACACATGGTCTCCATCATCCAGATGGGTAACGCTGGTTCAAGCATAGCAATCGCCATGTTTGCAAAGCAGATTGATCCTTAGAGAAAGAAGAGGAGGAAAAAAAAGTAGTAATTATTTTGAGTATGCGCAAAAAGCCATGCAAAGAGCGGATGCTTTTACAAAAAAGTTGTGCTGTTACAGTCCTATTTGTCATGCATCAGATGTTGATTACTGTTAAATAAATAGAACAGAATGCAGAATCACTGAAGACTAACTTTCTATGTATTTCTGTTCTCCTAGAAATTCTACAATAAAGGTTAAGCTGTTCTCATAACGTGAAAGTCTGCAGTGAGCCTGATGACATTTAGAAAGTTCATGAGGTCTGACTGTTGTACAAATGATTAGCTAAAACTACAGCCTTTCGGTCTTTATCGAGTCTCCTGGGGCCAACGCAGAGCCCTGCTGCGTGAGAGGCGCAGGCTCTGACCTTGTGCCTCCGTCACCTGAGAATGACTGCGATGAGATGTGGAGGTCTCGATCCTAAAAGTACCAGGAGACAACCAGAGATGTCTGTCCTCTACAAAAGGAAATCTTGTGTCGAGATGCTGTAGCTAGCAGCCAGTAAGTCCACGCAGCGAAGCGTGGGTCTGGCTGAGCTTGCCCAGCCCTATGAATTTCAAATGCTTCCAAATTTCTTTTGAATTTCTGGACCTTTAGTCAGCCGGACGCAAAGGATAACAAGCGGTGGAAGTGCTGTTTCAGTCTTGCCCGCCGGCTCAGCTCTGCCCTATGCCACCGCCTGCAGATCCAGGCTCCAGTGGGCTTGTGTCAAGTGCGTCCATCCTCAGTAATGCACTTGAGCTTTAGTGCAGGGATTTGTAACTCCGTGGTATTTCTTTGGATTCAAGACGCCTTTCCCACTTACTGTAAAGAACCTGAGGCAGTCAAAGCCCCGTGCAGGGCAATGGGACATGTCCCCTCTGCTAATCCCTTGCAAAATGACTTTCAAGGGAGTTTGGAAGTCAGTAGAAGTGACGACCCCAAACTTGTGTTCCCCCTTTTCTTCCTAATATTTATAATCTCTGAAGTTTAGGAAAATATTCTAGGCTCTTACAGTGATTCACCATCCAAATTTCACTTTAAAAAAAAAAAAAAAATTTCTGAGGTCAGGGAAATATTATTTCTCCTGGAACAAGTTCTTCATCATACAGCTCAAAACAAAATGAGCACTGATGTCATTCTTTGCTCAAACCTGTCAGAATGTATTAGACTGTGTACCTACAATTCCTAAAATGAACTTGCAGTCTAGCCGGCTCACTCCCTTCCCGCGGCAAGGAGCAACAGTTCAGCACGGCTTTATCCTACAGACGAAAGGTTAGATCCAAAGTGAACCTTTCCAGTCTGCTGCAAGCTCCTGCTACTGCTCTGGCTTCAAGGAGCCTCAGTCAATCACTTCAGGGCTGCCCTCTTCTGAGCCAAAAATTGGCCATGCTCGAGCAGATTTCTTGATGCCGGAAAAACATTTCAGGCCACACAAAGTGCAAGGCCTGAAATGTTTTTCCGGCATCAAGAAAGCTGCTCTAAGGGAGATGGCTTAAATAGCAAAGGTCTTATTCTGCTCTTAAACTTCACAAAGAAATGAGAAACAGAGGTGCACACACGCGTGTGTTGCATCTGTTTCTCATTAGGTCAGGAAGCATCACCGGAGCTTACCAAAGTAGTCAGGCACATGGTGACAAAGGTACTTCAGATCTTGAGGATGTGCCCCAAAAGAAAAGCAAGAGCCTGAGCTGGTGCTCTCCAAACTCAGGGCAAACTCCAATAAAGACTGTGCTACTTTAGCAAAGCTTCCCCAAAAGAAGATAAAATAATTTTTTTTCTCTGTTTTGCATGCAGCTGACCTCTTGAAGTCATATGGATATGGAGGGCCATATCTCAAAGGCATAAATCCTTAAAGGATCAATAAAATTAGATTAAACATCTTATGTTGGCTAGAAGGTATGAAATTGCAGCCTTTCATCTAGGTCTCATCTCTGCAGCTGAGAACCCGCTCAGCTTTTGGCGGACATGACATCACTGGTATTTTTCTGTGAAAAAGCAGGTACCCAGTGAAAAGCTGTCTCACACCTTCTCAAGAACCCATGTGCTCATGATGACATCTGTCTTGACTCTGGGTTTAGGATCTGATAATTTAAACTAATTTGCCTGTCAATGCAACTTTGTCAGCCAGCAGCACCCAAGGTTTCTTTTATCCCTGTCAGTGAAGTCTGGCTGCGAGAGTGACACTGACTTCATTCACTGAGCTCCTACCAGTGCAGAGCGGTGACAAAACACATCAGTAACGTTTCTTTTGCCTGAGTCAGTGAGAACTGATGGCACTGACTTTGAAGCATCGCCTCCGACACAATCCACATAGGAGGAAGAGCCCGTATTTGCTCACATTTCCTTTCTCCTCCAGAGGTTTTCACGTCAGCTTGCCATATCGTCTAGTCCCGTCCCTCTGATGCCCACGTCTTTGTGACCTCCCCACCTGAAGTGGTGAGTGGATGCTCAACAGGCATGGCCGCAGCGCATCCTGCGACAGCTATTGCTGGCACCGAAGGTGACCAGGCAGTAGGACTGGCCATAGGGACCACAGTATACAGTGAGTGAATGAGAGCACCAGCCTCCCCTCTACTGTGATAGTCACCGTTATTAACTCACAGGCAACATGGGTTATCAAAGGAAAAAGTTAACGCTTTCAGAAAGAAGAGAGAGGAACTCCACGCTTGAGTTCAAGACAGCTTGTGTTAAAGAGCAATTTTGTGCTATAGATGAGGTGAATTGGTCAGAAAGTGCTTGTACTTTAAGAACACAAACAATTATGACTCAAGTGTATGACGCACGCTCAGGAGATTGAATCTGAATTTATACCATGAAATTAGTGTACCTAAATCGAGAGTGCAAAAAACACTTAAACTGTTAGTCCATTTGCAGCACGCCTAAAATGTCCCTAGTTTTTACTTGTGGTTAAGAAGTCAGCCCACTAGAGATGCAGTCAATTTTTTAATGAGGTAGTTAACTGCCTTAAAAGCCATTCAAATCCTCTAATCACCCTGAGCAGTGCGAACCCAATGGGACTTTTAACCTTCTCCTCTCTAATCATGGTATCTGAACATCGTACACAGTGTGGGACATCTCCATTCACAGCACCCTTGTGAAGCAGAAGACCTATTATCCTGGCTTAGATATGGAGAAATGTGGTGTGGTGCCTTGACTGACAGCCCCAAGGTGCCAGAGTACAGATCTACCTCTGCCATCCCAACCAAGCACTTACCCACCCTTCCCTGTTAGCATCAGGATCAGAAGTTCCCATCTCGGAAAATAAAGCAAGGAAAATACTGAACTTCTTGGAGTAAGGGAGAGCAAATGAAACTTTCAGACCTTTTTCACTGTAAAAAAGCGACAACTTCAGAATGGAAGCAATTAACATTTAAGCAGCGTCTTCCTGGTGCATCAAGAAGGCTGCATTTGGACAGATGTGCACTCGTAGGCCAGATAAAAGGCTGAATTCAAAGTTGGTATTTGACGTTCAGCTCTGACAAAACCAGATTTGGTCTGCAAAGGATATAAAGCAGGAGGAGAAGAGGCTGACGTTAGAGAACATCAGCATCATCCGTGGTGTCCATACGCTGGGCAGTCTCTGTCCCGGGAAGTGGAGAGCCTGGGTGCTGTACCGAGCCCCCCAGTAACCCACGGGAGGGATTTTGTCACCTCCTGGGCGCTGGTGCCTGGCGTGAGCAGGACAGGTCACCCAGAGCACTTATCGAGAGCAGGAGGGATCGGAACAGAGAGGGTCTCCATGCTTCTACCTCTCCATACGTCCTTCCTTTCCCTGCATCCTGCTGTGTCCAGCTGCACTGGATCGAAGATGGGAAGGGAAAGCAGGAGGCACTGGCAGTGCCTGCAAGCATGTGCAGGGAAGCACGAGGCAAAAATAGCCAGGGCAGTAAAGGTAAGGTCTCTCCAACACACACAGCCCCGATTCCAGGCTACCCATCCCTCGGCCTCCTTCACCGCTCTGAGACTCTGAGACAGCACAGCCCTGCTTTACAGAGCCCCGAAACATCAGCTGAAACAGCTTCAGAGAAGAGAATAGCTGCAGAAATTGAATGCCGTGCAAATGTGCTAGAAAATTGGAACAAAAAGTCCATCGTCCTCTTAGCAGACATGGGACATGGTCAAAATTGTGGGATCCATGGTCCTTGGTACCTTTTTTCTTCCTTGGCTAAGACTAAGCTTGGCAGGAGTTGCTAAGTCTTAGTCAAGCAAAGTACCCCTTAAAATCAGAACCCTTGTCATATTTTGTGGTGTAAACCAAATTCTGTCACAGATTAGACTTTGGCAGGGATTTCATATAAAGCAGATATCTGGAGAACAACGTTAGATGAACTTCATCTCACAGCATCTCCTTTAACGACTGTAAGAGACAAGGTACCGAATCAGATGAAGGACAGATCGGAGCTCTTATGACAGGTACCATCTTTGCTGCTCTTTTCCCTCAAATACTTTTATTCTATGGAAAGGTCTTTTAATGCTCCAAGAATTTCTCAAGTAAAAGTGTTTGTATAACTTTAGTCACAGCTTGACCAAGAGTCTAGACAAGGAGTTAGGATAACGGTAATTCCCTAAGACCATCAAGAAACAGAGAATCCAAAAATGCCTGGAAGAATTGCTTTGTTGGACAAGCGTGCTAGGATTAAAGAACCAAACTGTAAAAATCATTATTTGTTTTCAGGTATTTTATGAACCTTAAAAGGGCCAGGCTTAATTACAGACTTCAGATCAGAATAAACACTCAACAAAACGCATCACTAAAAGGCAAATTTCCCTTGGGACAGGCAGACTTCTTAGAAGAACGATACATGTAATACCAAACGCCATTCACCATTCAACCTAGACCTTTTCCGAAATACAATCCATGCTCCAGAGAACAAACTCACTCCCTCAAACAGAAACAAAGCTCAGCGTTATTCCCTCTGCCTGCTGGCGGCGTGCTGGCAATCCCTCCCTCCGAAAGCCTTGGCACTATTTGCTGGTCCCATGGAAAGTTTCCTGGCCACATCCCAGTGCAGTGCAGCAATTCATCGCCTCACCAAGCAACTGCAAGTCACTAGTGTCCGCTCAGCTGGAAAGACACTTGCATTTCAAACCTTCTGCCTATTATGTTTCTACTTGTGTATTCACCCTGTATTACCAACAGCTTATTTTTTTTTCTTTGAGCTTTACATAAGGGAAACCAGCAAATGGCAGTATTGTTAAACCAGCTCAACCTGAGGCATTCGAGGATGCCAGGTATAACACCAGCAGGTGGCTTAAAGAAGAAAAAAAAGGATCTGGTACCTGCTGCAATAATGATATATGGGTCCTTCAAAAGTGTCAGCAACGGTGTCCCCTTCTGACTCTATGAAACAAAAGCTTGGATTAGGAAAGGCAAAGTGTCATCCATTGCCTAGAGTGTTTTACCTTAATACTTACTTCTGCTTGCACTCTGGATGGCTGCAGAACAAATAATTGAACAGCTGCGAAAAGAAATCAATACTGTAACATTTCTTCGAGAAGGGGGTTAGATGGCAGTAGTACAAAAGCGATGTGCTACACAGCGCTATCGACCCTTCGTATTTACTGACCTCCATCAAACAGAGCTAGGGCTGCCAGCACCAGGAAAGGAGAACTCTTCCCCACAAACTCATACATGATGCTCCCAAAGGGTGGGCCCACTGCCAGGGAGAAAGAGAGGACACAGCTGTGAAGCCACATCTCTCAGTGATCAGGACAATAACCATGTTCTTCACTCCCCAAAATAGTCTTCCATGTAAACAAAACCCAAACATCTCAAAGATTATTGCCTGGTGTATATATCCGTGTAAGAAATATGCTGCTGTGGCAAAAACTATTCTAAACATGCACCAGGAATCTAATCTGGAGATGGCACAGTAACATCACTTTCGATGAGACTCTTCTGCTGCTTTCATAGATCACAAGTTCGTGTTCTGGGAAGGCTGGGGGTGGCTTCTTTTGCTGGCAGAGCCTCCATCTCACTGACCTAACACTCCCATAGCAAGGCCTCCTAGTGCAATTCCCATTGCGTTGCCTCTCTCTTCATCATCTGTATATACGCTGGCGAGCATACCCATCCCTGCAGTAAAATAAAAAAAAGGAAAAGCAGAAAAAAACAAAGAAGCACAACACAAAGTTAGGCATCTGCGTACTACAGTTTACGGTCATCAGTTGCCACCTCTAGTAAACATTATACATTTGATATCCGTAAATGTAAAATTTCCACTTACCATAGGGATTGTAATTAAACTAAAGGAGATCCTTGCTGTTTTGAGAAGACAGGAAAGCTCTAAGATGAAGAGGCTCCTAAATAATCCGGCTTTTCATGGCATCACATAGATGACAGCAGGTATCTGTGTCTGTGTGTGTGTGTATATATAGATGTAAATATAAATACATATCTTCCCTATCCATAGAAGTCACTTTGAAGCAAAAGGTCTGGCAATGTAAATGGTCTCCAAGACCATGTTCTGTTGTACAGTATTACTCAGGTCATTTAATGATGCCCTCATTTGCTAGCGTCTTTGTCCCTGTCTTTTTCATAGAGCTTTTAGACGATGCTTTTCAACTAGGTGACACAAAGCTTTTGACAATATTCACTACATGTTATTAATACTCTGGGCACTTGACACAAAGGTCTGGTGACCACTCACAGCTGTACCTGTGGTTGGTGCTAGCTGTGCTCTGGGCATGAAGTATTATGAAGGGCTGATTTCTTTGAAAATGAGTATTTCAAGTTCAATGTCCCAAATTAAAGGATTCTTTTGACCTTTATCTTCCCATGCCTCACTTCTGCATTTAATCATGAGCCTTCATTTCACAAAAGGAAGCATGAAGCCTAGTTAATTTGTGGTTTTGTGAAGGATTCGGACAGCATAGACATAAATGCTGCAGAAGCATCCTCATAGAAATTAATAATTCTGTTTTCAAAATAAGGTTTAAGTAGGGTTCAGTAAATAAGGTCCACAGCTACATGGAAAAAGAAAACAAAATATTGCATGATTGATCATTAAGTGAATACCATCCATCATGCGCATCAAAAAAGCGATGTCCTGTGTGGATTAACGTGCTTATTGAAAATTGTGGATGACATGAAATTGTTTGCATGAACAGTTGAAGAGCAAGTTAGAGAACAATATCAGAATTCACAATGAATTTGTGACATTTGAGGAAACATTCTGGAAAAGAACAGGAGGCAATACGAAGAAGGTATCACGAAGTTGTCCACTTAGGTAGGAATGATTACGTGCACAAATCCAAGGGGGGTAAACAACTGACTGGCAGCAATACTACAGAAAACTTCCTCTACCTGCGAGATACGTGAAGTGACCCTCACTGCCATTGGCCCTTGTAAGGAGTCAGAGCTTCTGAGTGTTGGCTCTGGTTCTGGTGCAGCACAGGAGGAAAGGTGGGGTGGATGGGACACCATGCAGGGAAAGGCAATGAGGGTGAGCAGAGGCTTAGAAAAAAATCTGTGACAGACAACTGCAGGACTTCCAATTTAAAACCAGAAAGGAGAAAACCACTGTGAGATGTCATAATAGTCTTGCAATATCAAAAAGAGTCGCACAGATAAAGAAAAGAAGCTGTTCTTCATGTTCTCTCCAGTATGGGAGCAGAAATGGGTTTACATTATACTAAGGAGGCTATAGATAAGATATCAGAAGAAACTTCCTGACAGTAAAGGCACTTAAGCATAAAGCTAGATGCTGAGGGCATTTCTGGAGGCTTCTGAGAACATGCCTGTCAAGTGTGCATGAGGAATGACAGATACAAAGCTGGTCGTGCCTTCAGGAAGGGGGTGGACTAGATGGTTTCTTGGCCCTTTCTACTCTATTTTGTCAGTTGTCTGTGAACAAAAAGGCACACACTCGTATAAGAGCCGTATCTCAAGGTAGACACTTGCACAGGGACTGAGTTAAAGCTGAACAGTAATTTTGATTCTGGCACATCCTCCCTTTGGAAAGCTTGACTTGTAACCGTAACTGGTATAAGGAGAAAATATGGATTTTCTTGTCTCTACCTCTCCTGCTTGTCATTGCCTTCCCCATCCCTGGCTCCTCATCCCAGCCGCTGCCTGCTCCCTTAGCCACATCCCCACTCTTCCCCCTACTCATCCAGGCTTAAATCTCTCTGCTGAACTAGTGCTTGTCACACAGCTTCAAACCCATCTTAAGCATAAGGTGCTTCTTGCTCCCAGTTTGAATGCTCAGTCTGGGGTGTTGCATCTCCCCAGCTGCGGGCTGGAGCAAAACGCCTGCAAAAGGAACCTGGGAGGACTCCAGCTGCCAAATTCTTGTTCAGTTTCTGTGGAGCTTCTGTGAACCCTGCTTACAGGTCACTCCAGCTTGGGAGGGAGAATTTTCCTGAGGAAGCCTAAAGACACATTCCTGACACTGGACTCACTTCCCTCCCCAAGCCAAATTTATATTTCTGCCATTACAGGAAATTTTTCAAAGAAAAGACTGAAATGTTCTAACACGAACCAAACATACATTCTCCAGTGTCTGTCTCAGAAATGGCTGGATAATTTGGGCTGAGACCCCATACTCCACTTCACCTACTCATTTAAGAGTTATAACCTTATATTGGAAACCTGGTACAGGTAAACTGGGTTCAAACTGGCAGACAGCACAGTAAGTCCTTGAAAACAACATTTTACAGCAGCAATTTCAGTAGCAGACAGAGCTTCTGTCCCCACTATAATAAGTACCAACATAAGTTCCCGATGACCTTTAAAATGGCTAAAAATGAATTTAAAATGTTGAAGACATAGATGCAGAAATCCCAGGGAGAGTGCAGCTCATTTAGCGCTCTACCTTACCACAACCCAAATACCAAAGAAGTCTGAAAAAACATTTACTTTTGAGCTACTTTATATGAAAGGGACAGAAAAACTGTGAAAATGATTTATTTGATATTTTTGTATTAATAATTGAAACGGCAGACAAAATACAATTCAGAAAATGACTGAAAATGACAGAATCAGTGATCTGCATTTTACTCTATCATCTGTTCTCTCACCTGCCACTGAAGAACAAGAGGACCCCACTCCTTGAAGGGACCTGGCAATAAACAGTAACGCGTAGCTTCCAGAGAAGGCAAACACTACAGAAAAAAACAGAGGTAGATTTTTAAAATTACGTTAACTCTAAATAGGTTAAAAAGTTATATGTCTCAAAAGTATCAAGAAAACTTCATGCAATTTAGTCAAGTGTTTACAGTGGCTTGTGCCATTTTCAATGCTAACTGTATTATTTTCTCTTATTGCATTTAGATGTGTCAGTGTTGAATTGCTGTCAGGTGTCTAAGCCTCCTGGTAACACTGAATGCAAGAGCACAAGCAGTTTTAACTAATTACTTACAAATTGATTACATCCTGCTCTGATCCAGCAGGACACAGAAGGAGTTATAAGACCTTTCCTTCCAGCCTTACCTCCCCACGCTGCTTCATTTCAGGCTCCCCAGTCTGAAGCTCCAGGCATTCAGCGAAAGCAGGATTTAACACACGCGTGCCCGCACGCATGCACGCACCGATGTCTCCTCCGATCAGTAAATGGCTGGAGGGGGGTTTTACCCTGGTGTTGCCAGCTCTGCAATGGATGCTGTGCAGCACAGCTGCCCCAAGGTGCAGGAAAGCCAGCTCTACTCATTCCAGGGCTGTAGCAAGCTCCTGATTCTCCCAACAGCAGACCACCAGAGGAGGTGCGCCTCTATCTCTCCCTAAGAGATTCTACCCCGGGCTTCACTCTGCCTTTGGGACAGAGCCCCTGGATGCTGCACTCAGCAGTCCAGCTAAATTCTGCAATGCTGGAAATTAAGAGTGTCCCAGAAACCTCTCTGCTTGTAGAGCATCTCTGCTTGTAGAGCCTGTGTCATGGTCAGTATCACTAAATCCACAGTGAGTTTTTAAAAACTTTTTTAAAACTCTTTTCTGTTGGCTACCTTAGGAATTTTGCCAGACAGCTTGGAGCTGGGAGAAGCTGTTACACACCAGCTAAACTCAAGATCCACATGCACTTCTCCCACCCGCCCCGTGGCATTGTGCCCCTCAGGCTTTTCACCAGGTCTGACAAAAATCCCTACCCATGCGGACAGAGAGAAATTAAGAAAAAATAAAGGAATAAAGTATGCCAGCAAATCAACAGTATTGCCCTCTGCCATGAATTAGGCTTACTACTCTTATCTCCATCCCAACTAAAATTTGTCTAATATCTTCCTGAAATGCAGAGTTGTCAGTGACTCTAAGACCAAGTAATCTTCTCCAGCACTTCAGTCCCCTTGATGATACAGTTTTAAGCTCGTTATTCCTACCTGAAAGGAGGTTGTAGTGAGGCAGGTGTTGGTCTCTTCTCCCAGGTATCTAGCGATAGGACAAGAGGCAATGGCCTCAAGTTGCATCAGGGAATGTTTAGATTAGATATTAGGAAAACTGTCTTTACTAGGAGAGTGGTCAGGCTTTGGAACAGGCTGCCCAGGAAGGTGGTTGAGTCACCATCCCTGCAGGTGTTCAAAAAACGTGTTAATGCAGCACTTTGGGATTTGGTTTAGTAGGAATGGTGGTGTTGGGTGGATGGTTGGACTTGATGATCTTAGAGTTCTTTTCCAGCCTATGAGTCTATGATTCTATGATTCCTACTCTTACATACAGTGGACATGGAAAAATGCTCCCTTCCTTTTTTTCATAGACTCTGATATTTCTTACATCTGCCCTCTGAAGTAAACCCAGTTCTTTCATCATTCCTCATGGGCTTTCAATGATCCTTGATGTTCTCCTCTGTACTCTTTCCATCTGGGCCACAACTTTAAGTGCCATGCCAAAACCAAACATAAAATGGCAGCTGAAGCCTTATCAATGCCATTAGAGCAGACAAATGATCTGAATTGACTTGCAGGTTATGCTCCTGTTTGCACATCCCACAGCGATGGCTAGCAACGCTGAGATACCGTTGAGTCATATTCTACTTGTGAGCCACTGCAGCCTCACAATATTTCTGACAAGACCCTGTGATAGCTAGTTGTTAAGGACCCTGCAAAATAGTCCTCTCATGGCTGATAGCCCTCCCATGGCTACCAGTTTAAAACTGCCTGAGCACCTCTTCAGATTACAAGAACCTGAGCTAAGGCAGAGACCCGCTGAGGCGAGATGGAAGGTGGTGAATTCCTTGGAGCAGGTTCGTAAGAGCGTACTTGTCAAATCTCATCAGCACCACCACCCACATGGAGCAGCCACCCTTAAGTGTTCCTTGGAACTCAGTCACTCTGCATCAACAAGTAGAATTCCTAGTGATAATTATTACAGGTCATTTATTTAAAAGTTGCATCTGAGCCAGACCAATTAAGATGTAGACACTTACTGATTGTTGACAGAAACATGATGCAGAAGCCAGCAAACAGTGGAATCTGGTAGCCTATTCTGGAAAACAAAATGAACATTCACATTTCTGCGATTGTCTCACTGACATTTTGAGTTAGACTTACTCACGTGAGTGCACACACCACAAAAACACAACGTGTAGTTCCTTGGTAGGCTTTGAACTATTTGTTGTGGACCACACGATCAGATTTGTCCATGTTACAAATGCCTTTTCATCTAGCACAGCAGACTGTATCTGAAATCCCTGGAAGAAATCCTTCGCTCTTTAGAATGTGATTGTCCTGTTCTTGTTCCACCATAATTGTTCTCAATAAAGCCCCTCTGGGCCTCCATGGGGATGCCAAGGATATGAGTAGGGAAGACTTGTCTGAGCATGCTGAGCTTTGAAATATCGCAGTAGCGTTTCAATGCTCATCTGTTTCCTCCATCCTCATGAGACAATGACTATAATGAGACATGGTCAAACCAATAGCTTATTTACTAGAAAAAAGTGTCATCAGCTTTGTTGGGAGTTCTGCCTCAGCCAGGAAGACTGGAAGAGTCCCAAAGAGCTTGAGAATAATATTTATGCTTTCCATGGCTTTAGGAGTAAAAATTGAGCTGATCAAAACTTTCTTCATCAGCCTGATTCTTCAGCAGGACTCTAAAGAGCTTGTAGAAATGCCTGGTTGCTATAAGTATTTTGAGGTTCCCAGTAAATAAAGGATTTTCTGACTGGCAAGCAAACACATATTTTCAGCAGCTAACAATGAAATTTCAACAACAACAAAAAATCACAATATACTATTTTTCACACCATTAAAAATCTACTCCAGAATCAAAACCACTACCCATGTAGCTCTGTAGACAGTCTGTATATTCTGTTCAGCACACTTTATTCATAGGGTTTTTTTAAAGAAGATTCTGCATCTTAAATGTATCTGTAATATTTAATGGCCAAATTCTTCAGTAATGAATCGTGCTTTTCAAAGGAGCACTGATTGACTTCAACTTCCAATGATTTGACAGTATTGGGCATTTGTATTGACAGTATTGGCGTAAGTAGGTCAAATAATGGAAGACTTTATAATGAGTTTTTATTTTTAGTAATAGCAGTCCTGTCATAGGTAAACCAACCCAATTATTCCTGGGTTTGTTTTTTTGTTAATATAATTTCTGTACAATTAAGGACAGTAGATAATGGAAAACTCTCTGAAGTGCAGGGCTCGATGTTCATTATATGTCTCACGGTAACATTTGTTTGAGTTTTGTGAATGAAGGAAGTCTAGCATGCACATTTCTACATGCCACAGAAATCTCTAATGGAGAGCAGGTGGAACAATTTTTCTTTAAATACCATTGGTGCATTAAAAATATGACAAAAATGTCGTGCACGGATTCTTCTACTTGAGATTTGTGAGTGGGTGTTACAAATACCCAGTAGAGGAGACCAGTTACTCTTGTGGTTACTGAACTGGACCGATACTTCTAAAGCAAATTAAATCCCTGGCACCGCCACAGACTTCCTCTGTGGCCTTATGATACTGATTTTAATCTCTCAGCACCTTGATACCTGGCCCGCAGGAGAATAACACTACCTTTTTGTCTGTTTTGTTCAAAGTGGATGATTTTTCTAAGCCTGTCTCTTCTCTTGCCGTGTGTAGAGCAGGCATTACACAATGGGATGCTAATCTCCACTGAGGTTTCTACGCACTTGAGGAAATAAATTACCCTCTCCTGTTACGATCTTCTTGCCTGCCTCAGAGGTGAAGTGGGCACTTCCCTTCCCAGTGGGCTCAGGTAGAACAGACCACAGAGGGTTTAATCATAATTGCATTGATTTTTAATTTTTCAGTTAAAGAAAGCACTGATAGAAGTACAGATTAAAAAAAACCCCTGCATATATGGCTACTGCTCTTGGTGAGCGATATCATCTTTCTCTGTGGTATGAAAGCAAAAATTGAAGGTCCTTACGCCTTCTTCGACTGCAAAGTAAAGTAGGGTTGTGTCTGTCAAGGCCATCCCAGAGGCATCTAGGATGGACACTGTCAGGGAGAAGTCTGATTCCAACACAGATATCAAGCATTCTTAGACTTGACACAAGAGCCATGAGATGGCAATTTGCTTCTGCTATAACTACACTGAATTAAAATTCAGTTATTTGCATGAAGACAAATACCATCCAAATTGGCTCCCACATTCACATTTCCACCACTAGATCAGAGACATGAGCTGTGAGATCTTCCATAAATGTTAATATGTTAAACAAAGAGAAGGGCTATCACACTGTTTCTAAGTGATACTTTATCAAGTTAAAGCAAATTTCAGTTCTTCCAGTAGGCTTCCTACACTTGGGAAGTTTCTGGTGGTTGAAGACTGTAAGACAACAAGTATTTTGGAAGTCACTTTTAATGCTCAATGAAATATCGTTCAAGCATTGTTCTTCATTTTTGCAGTCATGGATACTATTCTTCGTTTATCTTGGACAAACAGGGTCACAGCAAGGTGTGAAGTGACACATAGCAGAGGGTGATGAGGGCAGAACTGGAGCAGAGCTCAGTCCTACTCTTCCCCCCAAAGCAGACCACGATGATTTAACACACATCCCGAGACCTAACACATACCTTCTCCTCCACACAAAAATTAATCATTTCACAACTAGAATGTGTGTGGGCACACCTAGTAATTTCAGCCAAAATTTTCAGTACCAGTGATCCATCATACAAGACGATGCAAAGGTATTCAGGTCAGCACCAGACATGCATTTGTGCTGAATTAAAGAAGTCCTTATAATCCTCTGAAAAGCTAAAAGTTGCCTGGAGCTTCACCCACAATTTGGAGATGCAGGGTTCTGGTGTGCTGCCCCTGCATGAGTGCTGAACCTCTAGAAGTTGTGGTTGCTCTTGCTCCGGGGACAGCCTTACCCACATCCAGCTGACATTTAGTTAGAGATGCAGATTGTCCCTTCCTACACAATCTTAGCAAACCCTGCCTCTTAGCGAACCCTGCCTTCTCTCAAAATAGCAGCACTAATTAGCTGGCAGTTGTGCTACCACAAATGTCTAATCTGCAGCTGCATTCCCTGATCTGTCCGACCGGTATCAGAGAGCACAGACTAGGAGTTTTTGCTGGACAATTACACTGCAGAACACAAATAAGCACAAAAAGGAGAGGCACTACCTGCAACAGCCAGCTGCTCAGTGATTCTGTCCCTTGGTCCTGGGCCATTCTTGTTCTTGCCGTGTGAAACCTGTGAATCTGCAGTTTCTACTTCTCAGCTATGACATGGTGTACTCCATCACAGTTATCTCTACATTTTGTTCCTCTACATGTGTGCAACACAAAAGGATATTGCAGCCTGTCTTCTCTCCTTTCTTCTCGTTACCACGCTCAAGCACGTAATTTTCTTGGGCACTCCTTTCAAAACCCTCCAAGAGATTCTGAAGCAGAGTCCAGCATGTTTCACCAACGCTACCTGCAACTAAAAGTGCTTCCGACAAGTATTTCTGACCTCTGAGAAAAAGCCAGAGTCATTAGTTGAAGGAGGGACAGGAAAGGCTGCCACTGATGGAGAATGCCTAAATGACTCTGTTTTAGTCCCACGTTGGCCCCAGATTGCAGGACCGTTTGGAAGTAGATTGTACCCATTAACGAGGTTACCCTACAATAAGACAACCGAGTGATGGGTCCTGTGCAGCAGTAAAATAAAGGTTACACTGACCAGGTTAGCAGCTGTGGATGATTAGAGCCCAATTATCCATCCATTACAGTGCTGCAAACCTACCAATTTCAACCTTGCTGCTACACAGCTACACCGGTGCCCCTGTGAGCACCCCTTGTTAAACCTGTCCCGGCTGGCAGTCTGGCTGTCTTCTTCACTGCCAGTGCAGACCGAGGAGGACGTATGGCAAGAAGAGTATTTTCCTCGAGGTTATGAACTAATGAGCCACTGAACTTGTGTGAAGGTGAGGAAGGACACACAAGGTTAGCTCGACAGGGAGCGTGGTCCGTGCATTCTCCACCGCCATGCTCCATGATGTAGCACAGGGTAGGCAGAGGGGCTTTGTCCAACCAGCAAAACTGGTCATTGCAACCACCTGCCAAAACCTGAAAGGAAATCTTACAAAGGATCTGAGCTGTAACTAAGTAGTTACAAATGCTATTTACTTCTCTGACTCATTCTTTGCATGTATCTTGGTCATGAACATCGCATGGTCCTGGCCACTCTCTCTCTCATGCAAAGAAGTTGCAAGCTGTAGTCAGGCTGGTGTGAAAATGATGATGAAAATATCTCTTTATTTTTTAATGATTTTTGAGGCCAACATGGATAAGCACAAGGTTAAAACTACATATTTTTTCAGACTGATAAATAAAGGGAGAGAGAGACGTGGCAGGGGAGACATTCATTGGCTCCAGCGGATTGGGGGCTGGCACAGCTGGGCTCACAGCCTCCTTCACAGAGCTTGCCAAGAGTTTGAAAAAAATATTGGAGCAAATCAGTTCGTTACAGAGGGCACAGCAGCCTTTTGCCCACTCTCCTCACTGGAAAGGCAGAGCCTTTCTTCTCCCCTTGCCAGTGCACCCTCCTCACAAAGTGCCCTCTCTCAGGTGCTGCGCTGTTTGTATGTTTTCTTACAAATTTCACTACAAGGAAAAATATAATGTGCATCTGAACGACGAACTGGTATCAACTCTGCCCTGAAACCGTGCCACGGTGAGAAGGGTGTTGCTGACCTCGTATGGCAAAGCCATCACCTAGCGTTTCCTTTGCCAGGACTTTGTTAGACCGAGGGTAAATTGTGTTGTTTCATGAATTGCACACCAGTTCACTAAGCCAGGTGTGTGTTTTGTCCGGTGCTCCACGGAAAGAGTTGGGCTTTCAATAAGAAATACTTTTAGCAGAACTTACTTCTTGAATGAAACCAATTTTGAAATTTATGTTTAAAAATCTACACCTCCATTAGTTACAGAAAAAAGGAAAAACACCCTACAAAAATTCCAGAAAACCTGAAATAAAGTAATTATTGGCACAGATTCATATGAATAGAACTTGCTGTTGCATCCTGTACAAACTCAAGCACTCAAAGCCATGCCTGCAGAAAGCCAGTAACTCCATACTCCATTAAAAATCTAAACCACTCTTGAACAACCATATTTGATAGGAAAATAAAAATCATGAACACAGTGTGCTACCTATTTGAAAAAGAAACTTACTGGGCATCTTAACAAGCTGTGTACCCTACTCTCGAACTAAGCAACCAATTCTCCCGAAGCTGTGCTATTTTGCTGAAATTTTGTGAAAGTAGTAATGGCAATAACAATTATCACTAAACAGTTTATCAGTGGTGAGGAGGAGTCTTTATAACGGTAACTCAGATATTTTCTGTTTCATGTATAATAATCACAATTTTCACACTCTTTTTAACTGATCATAGACATTGTTACTAGGAAATGTCGACTTCAGGGTTTTTTTGCCAATGACGTCTGCAGTTAGTTGATGAATGTGTTAACTGATATTTCCCACTAAACATTTCTCAGAAGAAAGGCAGATCCTGCTACCAAGATACAAATAACACATGAAATCAAACCAGCAATCCTTAAATCTAATTTAGGGCCACTTTGCCACTAAGGCACTCATTTCTGCTGTATGAGAGAAGAGTTTGTCGCACAGGGCACTGGGATGATGTGCTCCTTGATTTTTCTGCTTGTACTGTCGGGCATCTGAGCTGGCAAAGCTGCCCCCGTGATTGCAGTCACACGCTCAGCCCCCCCAAAAAAAACCTGTGGGATGCTTCCAGGAGGAAATCTCAGCTCACAGCCCTAATGTTCACACCGGTCTGTTGCCAACCCTGCTCCTAACAGCAAAGGGAGATGACACAAGAACATCTGCTGCCCCATTGCCAAACCTAAGGATGTACCACGTGCATCCCAGCAGAGCTGTTATCCCATGCCTCGGCACAGGCAGCACCAGGCTCCGGTCCCGAGGTGCGCAGGCACACAGAGAGGCACCAGCAGGGACATGCACCCTCTTACTTGGGCAGATGTCTACCAAAGAGCAGAGATCCCATCTACAGTACGATGTAACTGTGCTGTTGAAAAAGTCGTTGACAACGTGGAGCAAATTATCACCTTTCTCCTGGTTTGGTAGGCTGTGGAAATGATGATACTAACAGAGAAAAGCAAATATCAATAGGGCCATAATTCAGATATTTAGGGAAATCTAGAAGAATACCTAAAGATCTATTATAAAAACATTATTTAATGTTATGTTACTTTGCCTGTGGATGAGCTATCATATTCTCACAAAATACAGAAAATCCAGGTAACAAAAAATCTGTTTTCCTCCTCAACTTGCAGCAATATTTGTGGAAAAGTAATTGTGCAATGGAGTACTTCTATCTATGTAGGTGGTATGAAGTAGGAGATAAGGTGAAGTGAGAGACGAATGAAACTGTCTGTCTATCTCATATAAAGCTTTTGTGTTTAGATCACTTCCAAATTGAAAACAGGTTTTGAATTCACAACACTGAGTCAAACTGCCCTTTAGCCCTCAGTTGGATACTCTTCTGTCAGACCGAAATTAACACTCAGACAATATATATACATAAGCTGTAAAACCTAAGAAAGGTAGTTTCGTCTTCAAACCCAAAATACCTAACATTAAAGTGTCTTGGTTCTTTTGGGTATTGTCACATATGATAGGCATCAACTGCTTAAACAAAAGTGTTTTACAAGGACAAATTTCTGCGACATGTTCTTTTCTGAAAGAAAAAATTCTTCTTTATAATAAGAAATATGAAGATTAGTGACCCGATTAAATAGAATTTGGAGTTTACTTCCTGCAGAGAACGATCTTGTATTCTGTTTAGGAGGGCTGCAGCTGCTTCTGTGGGGAACAGTTACACAAAATACTAACAATAAAATCTAATTCATTATTAATATCAAAAATTTAAATGATAAGTACTTTTTAATCTCCATGTAAACATCATTAGTGCTCAGATTATGGGTAGGAGTTTTGTAAGTCACTAATACCAGTGCTTACACACTTGACCCTGGCTCAAATACATTGTCTATGAAGTGCCATTTAATCATACTTCATTCAAGACATTATAGATACTCAAGAATTTAGAAAGAACAATTTGAAGGCTGGGCTAGATCAGCTACTGATGGAAATCTGTGATCCACTGAACTCAGTGGTGAGCATGGCATCAGCAAAGTTTGACACTTGTTCGTTTTTCACTGCAGTCCACATGAATTTCCCACTGATCCTTACCTCAGACGACTCCAAATCACTGCAGACCAAATCGTACCAAGAGCTGTGCATCTCTGTGAGAGCAAGGATGGGATCTGAACCCTGCCTACAGCTTCAATATCACGTTTGCCTAATGTACGTGTAACAGATGCGTCATCAATACACAGTGCTTCGTAAATACTACATCGCAGTGTCTTTTGGCCCCATAAAACTGTATTGAAGACGTTTCAACACCATTTCAGCAAAGTTTCTGTAACAAGCTGAGGTCTCAGGAGCTGGAGGAAAAGGGTACGATATGGAACGTACCAGATGGCTCATGTGCAGCTTACCAATTTATTTTGGAAAGGATGTAGGTGTTTCGAAGTGTTCACCAAATGTATTTCACTAAAGTATTCCTCCAGATAAAGTGAGAAGGTCAGTAAACCAGGGCCACAACGGAATTAGAAATACTTTGTTTGAAATACTAGTCTGGACTAAAGCATCAATATAAAATCCTAACCGAGTAACGCAGCAGACATAACGTACCTGTTTGTCAGCGGCCCGATGAAGGGGTTAGTGATTAGCTGCACTGTTGCTTTTGAAGCAAACAAGAGACCGACTTGGACGTTTTCATTCAGCAGGTCCTTATCTTCCTTAGGGCAGTCAGACGGGGAAGGAGTCACATTTACTATCATTTGTTCTGTCTGAGTATGATGCAGCTCTCTGGGCCATGTCTTATCAGATTCGTTTCCAGTAACCATCGTTGAGTTGTCGTAGTAGGAGAAGATGCTCTGAAAATTGTCCATCGTTGTTGAGACTACGCTAGGCTTAGTAGTCTGGATTTCTGTGGCATTTTTCTCATGTTTGATGCTGTAAAGGTAACTGGGAATTATTGGCACTGGAAAAACAAATAGAATATATTGGCATCTTACTGTCAGGTTATTTGTAAATGGAATCACCAAATTTTCTTGTTTGCTTTGCCATTGATTAGGAAATACAAGGTTTTCTTACAGAATGCATTAATGAGGACTTTGAATGGCAGAAACACAGAATAGAAATAGAAGTTTGCTCATGGGAAAAAACACACCCATAACTCAGAAGTGCAGTTTCAAACAAAAAGTTCTTTTACATTAGTCTTTATTTTTTTTGCCAGTTTTCATAAATATAAGATTTTTCTATACAGACATCATTCAGAAAGCACAATATATGAAGTATCAAAACCCATGTCTGAAGAGTCTCTTCGTTGTACATGACTGCACAAATCTATTTATTAGATTGAGAAAACAGGAAAGATGAGAAAAGCATTGAAACTGTTATTAAAAGAAAATATAAAAATGTAGCAAAATGTATTTCTAAAATAAACCACAAATCTATTGGTAAGTAACAGCCATAAGAAGGAAAAAAAGTAACAGTCTTATTTTAGGTAAGCAGAACTAATGTGTTGATGTTTGTATATATCATTTTTTTTTTTTTTTTAATTTACATTAAAAGCATCATCCAGAAGGGACATTCTTTATATGCTTGAGGATCTTAGCTGCAATTTAATTGCATTAATACGTATCTCAGAAATCAGCATTTCAGCATCTGTAAAAACAGATACCAGTTTCATTCAATTTAACAGTCGTGACAGAATCATCCCTCCCTGACTTGCATCTCTTCCTGAAAAAGCCCAGTCTTTCAGTAAGTCTGTAAACTATAATCATTTCTAGGGCTTCTAGCATACATATTACTGAATACATAATGAAATGTTAATAACTTCATAAGAAAGTCTATTCACGTAAAAAAATATCCAAAACTGACATGCTAAAAATAAGTATGCTTTTAGCTAAGGTCTGCATTGTGGCATCAGCTTTTAAGCTGGAGCCCCCCAGGACATTCAGGCGTCTGATTCAGAAGCTGAAGCTGCAGCATCGCCCGAGAGCCGGCTCTGCACAACCCCATTCGTTCCCGAGAGAAGCGTGTGCGTTCGTGTGTGTGTGTGTGTGTGCGCGCATCCATGAACCACCAGTCTCTCTCAACCCTTTTCTTCAAATTCATGTAAACATTTGAAGATGAGGAGTTCTAAAACTACCAGTGAAAAACGTTCAAGTGTTTTGAGTAGATTCCTAAATCTTGACACTATGCCGCTGAAGGCAGAAGTTGCATCTTCGACTCTGATCAAAACTTGGATTATTTTATTAAACCAACTTGCAGACGTGCTTTTCCTAAAACCCAGCTAGATAGTTTTCTTATGAAGCTATCATTTTAAGACCAATGTGGGGGTTAGAGGAACTATCGCAAGGAAACAGGCGTCTCCAGCGTTATCTAGCCTGTTGTTTCAGTTGCATGACCACAGGACAAAACCCGATGATGAGCTAAAAATACTGTTATCTGTTGTTCTGTGAAGTAGTAGTGGCGTTCAGTAGAAGGAAAAGAATTATGAAGACCTTTTTATACCATTCTTTCTCCTGCAATGAACACAGAAATAAAGCGAGACTTTGATGTGTGCGGCAGCGTGCCTGCAACACCTGGTATAGCATTCGTGCTCTAAAAAAAAAAAATCAGTGCTTGAAAATATTGGGTTCGAGAGCAGTAATCGCACATTCAGGGGGTACAGCTGTCACTGGAGGTGATTTCTGGCATAAATCGGGACGGGGTGGGGGGTGGGGGGACACACCAACCGAAACAGCCCCGTTGTACCTACCGACCACGGTCAGCAGCATGTTGTCCAGCAGCAAGGCGATGAAGACGATGAGCAGGATCAGCCTCCGGGACTGCCGGCTCTCCCGCAGCCAGCGCAGGAGGCCGGGCTCGCCCCACGCCATGGTGCCCCGCGGTGCCCCCCGCTGCCCGAGAGACGGAGCCCGTCGGGGGGAAGGCGGGAGCGCGGCGTGCGGACGGCTGCGCGGCCCCGCTCCGCGCACCCCCCGGCAGGACAGCGGCGGCGAGGAGGAGGAGGAGGAGGAGGAGGAAGGGGAGGAGGAGGAGGCGGCACCTCTGGTCCCCGTGTGAGCCCAGGGAGCGCTGGAAGCGGCGCGGGGGGAAGCGGGGGGGACGCGGGGGGACTCCCCTCCCCTGCTCTCCCCTCCCTGGGCTGCTCCGGGCCACGCCAGCAGCTCCGCCTGCCCGGCAAGGTCACAGCATCCGAGACTCGGAGAATCACGGACTTGGAAAAGACCTCCCAGATCAAGTCCAACCGCCGCAGATGCGCCGGGACACGCGTGGAGGGGCGAGAAGTCGCTGCTCCCACGCTTCAGCCCCGCGAGCAGCGTGCCCGGCTGGCGAGCCCCATCGAAATGGGGCCACTGGTCCATTCTGCTCCTAAAACGAGGAATTTTGCACCGCTCGGCGTTTACATTGCTCATCTTTCTTGTCCGCTCTGAATTCCAAGTGTTGCAGCCAGCCTGTGGCGTTTGGCCGTCACCGGTATGAATTTCTTTTCTTCTCGGTCCATATTAGAAAAGACATTGACTGGGCTGAACTGATCAAGAAACGCATCTTAACAACGATTTGCACTTTTTTCAAACATTGTCTTTCATGTCACATAATACACCGCTTTCTTTTAGTCAGCCGGTACTGAACTGTCTGAACTGCTCTCTGCTTCGCTGCCCTCACTGAGCTTCACCGCTGCAAAGCCCACAGAGTGTGAGGGAAGCCTCTTAACGAGTTTCACGGTCACAGAACCCGATGTCAGGCTGTAGCTGATGACATCATCACCATGCAAACACTTCTTTAACTACCTTGCCTGCTGCACATGCCAACCAGTTTAGTGGTGCCCGTTTTCAGTGCGACTCAATTCCGTTACTCGTGCAGGTTTCTGCGGAAGCGGTGCTCGAACTTCGGCCGGTGCGTCTGTGGCAGCCGTCGTTTCATACTGCAAACACCCCGTTTCAGGAATAGTGAAATAGACTTACACAGTGGAATTTTGCCAGTGTGAGTAGCAGTAGAAGATAAAAGTTTATGGTCCAATTTGTGCTCTTAGGTCCTAATTTTTCTCTGAGTAAGGTTTAACAGGCCTTGGGAATGGGAGTGAACTCTCAATACAGTGCGTTATTGGTTGTACACAGATTTTTCTGAAAATAATGAAAAGTGCGAGAGGATATGCAGGTAGCACATCTCTCTTTTGTTTGCATGTAGGTATTTAGGATTTTATTTGACATGTCCACCATGTATTATTTTTACATGGGACCTTTTATACTGATACATGACAGATATCACCAATGGCTATTGATAATAAGCTGTTGATTCTTGAATGATGGCTTATAAATGGTTTGTCTTTTCCAAACGCTTTTAACCAGGGACTTCAGCAGTTGGGCACATACATGTTTGAAGTTCAATTTCCAAAACAGAGCTTCTTCCTGTACGCAGAGGAAACAGATAGAAAAGTATGGTTACTGGACTAGGATGAAATATTTCATCTTCCAAGTATCAGACCCTGAAGGCACTTAGACAGCAAATTACATCGTCGAGTTGAGAACTTGTATGGAGTGCAGGAGGAGAAGGGGAACACGGGCTGTGGCTAGCAGCAGAAGCATTAGCACGGGATGCATGTCAGTGAAATGTCAATAGCAACATTCTACCAGGAAAACGTCAGTCTGAATATTTGGTATTCCCAGCAGTTCACAGGAGAGTTAACTGACAGCAGTGCTGCTGTTTCTGTCACCTGCCAGAAAGAAGATGTGGAGAGAAAGAAGATGCTTTTCCAGCCATCTCTGATGTGGGACATGACAGCAGAAGCAACTTGCTTCTCTCTCTGGATCACCTATGTGACAAGGTGAATCTCCCCTCCCTGCTGCCTCCCCTCCCAGTTCTTTCTTCTAGAATATTTCTCCTCTTCATGCATCTGTCGCAGTGCTGACATTTTCCGTCTGAACATGAGGAAGAACTTCTTCCCTCTGAGGGTGACGGAGCACTGGAACAGGCTGCCCAGGGAGGTTGTGGAGTCTCCTTCTCTGGAGATATTCAAGACCCGCCTGGACAAGGTCCTGTG
>Ga0065711_1031740_pt1 | contig 28865 bp, 19 predicted proteins | sample Hoacrofraction12_FD_59098 | JGI IMG/M metagenome (GOLD analysis project Ga0065711, IMG submission 59098) | Hoatzin crop microbial communities from Cojedes, Venezuela - Epithelial fraction 12 v2 (version 2) | ecosystem: Host-associated > Birds > Digestive system > Esophagus > Crop | place... | reverse complement strand
TTCTTGGCAGCCAGGGCACACTGCTGGCTCATGGTTAACCTGTCGTCCACCAGGACACCCAGGTCCCTCTCCGCAGAGCTGCTCTCCAGCAGGTCCACCCCAAGCCTGTACTGATGCATGGGGTTGTTACTCCCCAGGTGCAGGACCCTCCATTTGCCTTTGTTGAACCTCATCAGGTTCCTCTCTGCCCAACTTTCCAGCCTGTCCAGGTCATGCTGAATGGCAGCACAAGTCCCTCTCCATCCTTCCTCTAGGCCCCTTCAGATACTGGAAGGCTGCTATAACGTCACCCCGGAGCCTTCTCTTCTCCAGGCTGAACAGCCCCAAGTCCCTTAGCCTGTCCTCGTAGGAGAGGTACTCCAGCCCTCTGATCATCTTCGTGGTCTCCTCTGGACCCGCTCCAACACATCCATGTTCTTTCTATGTTGGGGGCCCCAGTGTTGTGAACGTTGAGCTACACGTGGCTTTCCAGCAGTTCCTACATAACTAATGTCACGATGTCTAGGGCCAGCACAACCTTGCTGCCAATCATACACCTCATCTGTGGGAGGAAACAAGTCTTCAGCTTCTGCAGTTGGTATCATCGGATCATCCAGAGGCCAGCTGGGTACCTAAGACAGGTTTGTCTGGAAAGGAAGGAGTTATGTCCTTGGAACCACTATTTTCTCCTCCAGGCAAATTCCATTGGAGTTCCCCATCCTTCAGCTCTCTGTAGTGTTTTTATATGGCTGATGGAGACAATTTCTCAATGGATACCTAAGTAAGGTCAGGAAGTCTGAGTTCCCTGGAACTGGAAAATGGGCTGTGGTGGAGATAGCTGGAGTTCTCTTAGAGGAGAGCTAATCTGTGTGTCAAGCTGAATTGCTGTCTTCCAGTGAATCCTGCAGTCTGAGATGGGGCACACCTGTGAGCTGAGGGGCTCTGTTCTAACACTTTAACTCCTGAATATCCAACTGTTGTATCCATTCTGACAGCTGCTGAGATCATTTAGTTTTCACCTCCATGTATCTTCTCAAGGCTGTGGTACCCCACTTGCAAGTAGAACTTGTGCCCTCTGGGATGAGACTAGTGTGAGGACTACGAATGTGCTTTTGTTCAAATCACAAAGGCTCCCAAGAAGAGGTTTATGCTGGCTTTGGCTAGCTAAAGGAGATCAGACAGCATGAAATGCAGCGTACTGGTCACACCTGCCACATTAATCTACAAAAATGTTTTTTATAAAAAAGAACTAGCAAATTGAGGGGATTTTATTGAACCAGTGCTTGTCGTGATGTGGGCATGATGTTTGAGATGCAGTATTAGGACCTACCTCACTGAATTGTATCTAGGTTGTACTAAAGCAGTCCCACTGAGCTTAGCCTGAGAAGTATGGGTAAATAAATAAAAGTCTGCCACTTTATGATAGAATTCAGTGACCTCTTTTTCTTTGTCTTGAATCAGATTATATGATTCTGTAAAACGTATAAATTTTTCATCTGAAATCTAAGCAGCGACAAAAATAAGGTATGTAAAAATGTCAGCAGGCAACCGACCTTTTTGAAACTTCTAAATAACCATTCTAACTTTAAATCTATTTTTCTGAAAATATAGGTCTAAGTTTAAATGCTGGCTCCAGGCAAACTGTTGGAATTGTTCAACTATCTAAAAATATACTTAAAAGCTGCATATGAAGAGACAAGAAGCTGATGTAGAAGCAAAGGAAGAGACAGAATGTCAGGGCCTTCGGGAAGCCACAGCACAAAGACTTCACAGATGCTCCTTTCAAAGAAGCCCTCATCTCCCTGCTCTTAGTGCAGATATTCATGTGGAAGGAGCATGCAGAATTCTTCCATGGAAGTTACATAAAGAGAAGTAAACTAAAAATAAAACTTTGTGACCAGGAGACCTAAAGGCAATGCAGACCAGAAAGATATAAAATATTAGAATTAGAGAAGGTATTTTTCTTCAGACAATCTTTCTAGTAAGCAGCTAGGGGCAAAAAACACAATGCTGTTTGACATAGCCCCTAAACACAGAAGACCTTGCAAGCTCCTTAAATTCTTTCCTTGCAAACATGAGATAGCAGACAGTAGCAAGACTGATTTTCTTGGGTGCTGGGTCTGCCAGATCAGGAACTGAAGAAGATAAAAGCGGAAGACTGCAGCAGTGACCAAAGGGGCAAGGCTGATGAAATGGGCTCTTGAATTTTGTTCTCTGAGGCGAAGAAGATTTTGTAAGGCAGATCACCTGATTCTTTGCCCCATGCTATCTCTTTTCATTCAGTCACAAGAGGACAGAGATAGTTTATGTTTCTTTGTAAATGGCTTTGGAAGATTTCTGATCTGCCTTTAATTGGGTTACCATCCTGTCTTTCCCTGCTGTTCTGCATGAAATGTTGCTTTGTGACATACATTTCCTCTTCCTTTCTGTACAAAAGCAAAAGATGAAGATCAAGTTATTTCAGAATAACAATGTCTAGACTCTGTCACTGGACTCCATCCAAAAATGTTTAAACAGGTCATAGCTTCAACTGGCGTAAACTAGCACAGCTGCATTGGCTTTGTTCTAGTTATTCTGACTAAGGCAGGTGAGGATATAGCACATGTTAACCTATGCCTTTCTTGGTCCCGGTGCTCTGACAAAGACTTTTTTGAGCTTTACTCAGGCTTAGTCATTTTGGGGTATACCAAGTTTAATGTGAGAAATTATGAATGGGCTTTAAGTGCATGACCCAGTGTCTAGACTGTTGCTTGTACTTAATCTTCTGCCTTCCATGTAGGCATTGGTTTTGTACATTTTTTGATGATTTACTCCTGTTCCTACCTGTGTGTTGGACTGTGTGCTCATTTGTATGTTCAACTGAAGGAATGCATGTAGGGGTGGCTCAGGATTGCAGAGAGATTGCTGCAAGTGCACCATGTTACTTCATGCCTTCTCTTTTATTCCTTCTTTCTCCTTTCACCATCCTCAACATCCTTTGGTTTGGAGACAACGGCATCAACAAGGAGTTATGAATCATCCAATCTGGGAAGAAATACTTCAGTTGCTTTTCACAATCACCTGTTCTGTCATCACTAACTACAGAAGAAACAAAATACTGTCAAGATTTACCTCCACACTCTTGTAAACAATCTGGTTTTGCTGTTTGTCTGCTGTTGAAATAAAGAGGTATACATCAGGCTGCAAAGAGATGGGCCCAACCCCTTTGCCCAGAGTTTTACAATGACTCCTCTTATCTTAATGCATGTTCATTGCCAGCATCATGCAGGTCTCGGCATGCAGCGCTTCATCACAGCCTTGCTAACTCCACTTCAATCAGAGGAAGAAATCCTTTCCTTGTTAGCTTTGGAAAGTTTGCATTCTGTCTGAGTGCATTTCGTATTAAAACAGAAAAAATATAGAGGGGGCGAGACAAAATTATTGCCGACAAAGGGCTGAAAATGAATGTGTTATCTCAAGACACCTAAAGGCACTTTGTTCAGAAAGACACAAAATACAGATTTCCTAATCTTGATTATGTTCCAGATGATGGCCCTGGTTAAGCAACTGAGCATATTTTAACTGTGCAAACTGCTGAAAATGCAGGAAATAAAGAGAAAAAGAACACGGGCCAGCAGTTGCCTTGTTGAGTAAGGCATGAAGTGGGAAAGACCCACCTGTGGCCTGACTGCTTGGGAACAACAGGCGTACCGCTGCAGGGTGGCACGTGTGTGCTGTGCAAGGGCTGCAGGAGTGGCCCACAGTGTCCTTGGCAGGGCTCTGCTGCGGCTGCTCAGCACAGGCGTGAGGCAGAGAAAGAGATGACCAGGTTACCGCTGCCTGGACAGTTTTAGTTATGCAGGTTTCTCTGTCTTTTTAGTGTCTAATTTAGCAAAACAGCTTCTGAGGGCCAAGGCACCACCATAAAAGCTTGCCTCTATGTTGATGGATTTAGAGGTTTTGCCATCTGACTACTTTTAACTCTTTTAAAGGAAGGAGAAATGTTGTTTGGAGAGTCAGTGATCGTTTAGACAGTTGCAGTTAATACTTCTGATCACAGATGAACCTTGTGCAGGCAGCGAATTGATGGATCTCCCTCTCTGTGCTTCCTTATAGCCTAATAGATAATCTGATGGAACTTGAGGGCGTTTTTTTAAAATGTCTGTAAATGATACTGCCTGCAAAGAGGAATCTGAGACATGGTCTGTAGTTTAACAGCCGATACTTACATAGCAAGGTATACAAAAAAGATTCTGAGTCCACTTTGTTCCCAATCAACCACCACCATTGCCAGATCACACTCTTATTTTCAAAGCGCTAACCTTCAGAAGGTATTTGCTCGCAGGCCATGTTCCTGACTTGGCTCTTCTCTCTCTGCTGTATCTCAGGAGACCTTACTCTTCCCTGGTGCCACCACACAGTGCGTATAGGAGGCCAGAGCCTGCACCTCACTGTGCATCACCCTGTTTGAACTTCATACCCTTGCTGCAGCTGGGCCTGCCCAGTCTTGCTGCTGCCAGCCTACTCACCTTGCCTTTGTCCCAGTCCTCTCCTCCCCGATCTCTGAGCTGCCTTCTCCTGTCACGCATACGCCTACTCAGGCATGCTGGCTGCCTCGGTCCGTATTTTATATTCAGGAGGTTGAAACCTGAGTTTCTTCAGGGCTTTCTTGCCTCACCAAGGGGACGGGGAAAAAGGCTTTTGCGGGACTTCCCGGTGACGTGGGAGACACAGGAAGACGTGCCTGGACCTTCCCCTGAAGGCAGAAGCCCTCTGCATCCCCACTTTCTGGGGAGGGCAACTTGTGTGGCTCCAGTTCAGTGCCTGCTGCATGTTCCTTTGAGCCCACAGCCTGCAAATGGACAGAAAAAAAAAGCGAAAGCCTGCAAACTGCTCTGCCTGCCCCTGCAGGCCTATTTTTCATGACTGTACAGCTCACTTCTATCTACAGAGCACCCCCTTGTCTCCTGTTATTAAAGCACGGTGAGGTGTTTTGCTCTAGCTGGGATAAAAATCAAGTGTCTGAGGACATCTGTGGCACAGTTCAGGCTGTGGCTCCTGTCAATTTTTGTACAGAGTAACTTTATTACCTGTAAGTTGTTCATGAGTAGATGACATTTTTCTGTACTTTGGTTTTGGGTTGGGTTTTTTTTACATTTTGATTGACTGTTTTCTACCAGTTCTCTCCTTGATGTTTGTGAACAATTTATTACAGACATTTAGCAATCAACATTTCAGCTGCTTCTATTGAATATAAAGAGCTACACTAGACTTTAATTCCACCTAGTAATGACTTGAGACACTTAATCTGAGTCTTTATTCAGGATGCTCGTGTGCCCTTAAAAGTTAAGTGAACCTTAAAATGAATTGATAGTCAAAAATGGAGATGTTAAGTTGCCTGGGAACCCAGGTCAGTGCTCCTGTTCATTCCTAGAGGTATTGATAGGGAGTCAACTACACTCAGATCCATGTCTGATGTACCTGGGCGGCAGTGTAGTTTGGCGGAGAGGAGGAAGATTCTCCCTTTTAGCCTAATGGCAACCTGAGAGGGTATGAGCCCAGAGCTCCCACTTTTTTGAAGGCTGTCCTAACTATGCCCATGTATACACCGAGAGTGCCATTGGTCAGGTGTTTGCTCTGGCAGGACGCTGGGTTTTGGTTTTGTAGCACTCCGCAGTATATGCAGCAAACTTTCTGTGAATGTTCCTGACAAACAAATCAATGTGTGAGAATATCCTTAGCAAATGAAAACATCTTCTGGTGAGGAGACTGGGAGCTTAAAATGTGGTCAGAAATGCTAGCATTTATGCTGAGACAGTTTCGGGTAAGCTCATATATGGTCTATACACAGGTCAAGCAATGAGTTTCAAAGTGGTATAATAAACTATTGGACTATGTCTGTAGCTGAAGATCAACTGCTGAATTTACTCTGGAAAACACAGCCCTTTCCCATGTGTTTTTAATATTTGTCTATTATCTATGCAGGCATTCCTTCACAGTATTTAGATCATAATGTAAGCTTATGTTTGTAACCAGGAATTAGCATGAATGCTCCAATACTTCACACATTTAAAGACTGAGGAGAATACCTGGTTTGCATGCATGGTGGGTGTTTATGTGCTTCTACTTGCTCATGGACATGTGCTTACCTTGGGAAAGCTCTCTTGAGGGAAGGACAGTTACCACTGAGGAGTCAGTACTGTGGAGACCAGATGTGAAGCAGGTCTCACAACTGCTTTGTTTTTTTCTCCTCCCAGGACTGGAAAGAGATCACTCTCTACCTAACTGCAAAGCGATCGTAAAAGCACTATGATGCGCTCTGTTTCCCTCCCTGCTCTTGCAAGGGTCCTCCCTGGTTGCTCTCCAGTTCTTTCTACTCTTTGTGCAGCTCCTGGCACAATGGGATGTGGGTCTGTAGTGAACGCTCCAGGTCAAGATGACACGATGTATGTTCCAAAGTTGTGTCTTCTCGTCATCCTGCAGCAGGAATAGCCTGTTACTGCACTGACACACTGCATGCCGGTTGAAGGAATAGAGAGCTGGGTCTGGGAAATAATTCTGTTGGGTGTTCGATGAAATTGTACAAGAGTTTTATAGCAAAGGGTATAAAGTATAGCAAAAAAAAAAAATCCTCATTGCCTGAACTGACCGCTATATTCTCAGTGTTTTATACATTTTCTATAGAATTCTACATGGTAGGTTCAAAGTGTATGTCTTCTTGCTTCAGTTTCTTAAGCTTCCTTTCTCCCTGTACTTTCTCAGCAAACTAATTGCCTCAACCCTCTTCCCAGACACACAGAAAGCGTGGTTTCATAGGCACTGTCTATTGCTAGCTAAAAGCCAGTGTATGAAGGAGTGGTGCTTAGTGGGATTTCTGGAAGGTGGCTAACATCGAACTGCCATGGAAATCGATGGGATTTAAACACCATTGAAAAATTTCTCCCCAGGATCTATCTACATTTGCAGTGAGCTCAATGCTTCTTAAAACTCAGCCCGTCACCTCTGCGCAGTGCTGTCGTATTCTTCCATAAGGGTACTGCCGTTTGTGGGTCCTCAGCAGAGCCCTGCAGTAAGAGGGAGACTTTTTTGGAAGCTGCCCTGTATCATCCGCCCTGCACTTACTTCCGAGCTTCCAGTGCAGGGACACCAGTGGGATGAAAGGCATTGAAACCTCTCCCTGGCGCTTATTCCCTGATTGTAATGATAAGGTTTCAGAAGGTTTCAGACTGCGAGGGAAGCGGGACGGTTTCTCGGGGGAAAATTACAGCGTTTAAGATGCCTCCCACCCCTCTGCTCTCTGCAAGCTTGGGACTTCCTACAACAGGCAGAGGATGATCACATTCCCTCCAAGATAAGCCATCACGGTGGGCAGCACGTAGGAGTGGGAGGTGCAGCCTTGGCTGGTGTCCTTTAGCAAGCCCCTCTAGGAGACCTCCCACGGCAGCAGGCAACATCTGGAAACAACCCATTAGCCCCTTGCTTGTCTTTCCACTCCTCCTGGAGTGCAAATTCCTTTTGCCCTCACCCAGGATAAACACACCTGCGTTCTTTCTTGCCTTAGCATTTTATTTTGCCCCGGTGAATAATAGCAAAACAGAAGAGAGAGCTTTGTGGTTCAGGAAGCCAGCAGTTATTAAAAGTAAATTTTACAAGAAGGCAAGACGGAGAAAGGGGAATTCTGACAAATCCCTGATATGTATGGAATGTTTTTTTATATTGGAATAAAGCAGAGTTCAGAGTTTCTTCAATTACATTTTAGGAGTTTTGTTATTTGAAAATAATTGTTTGTAGTTGCTTTATTTTTCCTGAGCCAGGGCAATTTTGATTGACGTAACTGGAACAAACAGGATTGCATAAGTCTGCAGAGGTTTCCGGGTACGCTGGCCAGCTGCAGGCTTTCTACTGATTTTTATTGTAACGGTGCAATACTCCCCTGACATCTGGTCTAGCACATCATGCAGTTTGCAGTAATGCGAACACAAGGCATTCCCGCAGAATGGTCCCCGGCAGGTCACTGTGGAAGGATGGCATGCAGCCGCCCTGAGCTGCTGCTGGCCACGGACACAGCCACAAGAAAAATAACACCTCTGATCTAGCAAGAAAATCCACAAATGCCGGGTTGGCTTCGAGTCTACTAAAACGGTTCGACTTAGAGGAAATATCTTTTGTATCATTTTTGAATTTAATTCTACGGTCTTGTCATGTTCATAGAGAAGCAGTGTGGGTGGATGTGAGTGAATGAAAATACCAGTTCAGTGGGATTTTTTAAATGTTTTTTTAATATTACCTGCTGCTCCTATTTATAGCTAAGTAAAAAAAATCTGTTCTATTCACTGCTTTTGGATGACTGTAGGGTTTCATATCAGAAGAACTCTTTGGAGGACAAAATGCAATATTCTGCTGGAGGCAAGTTTAATACTTGAAATGCTTCTTTGCACCTGAGAGAAAAGCTTTGCTCCCAGGATTAGAAAAACACATGATAAACCAACATCCTGAATGTTGGCAGTAAGAAAATAAAAGTAGAAAGAAAATCTGTGCTTGAGATGTCCTGTGACCATGGTGGAAATAATTCATTACAAATGATTGAGAGCTGCAGAAGGTCTACTAAGGAGGACTGTTTGCGGTGACAGAACTCTCCTGACATTGACCCTGAAGTGGTCCCCTTGCAGGTAATAGAAAATCCCTTGGGACACCAGCTTGCATTTACAAGACAGATTTACAAGAGCCTAGAAGGCTGTTTCTCAGCCTTATTCTGACACTCTCTTATCGCTGCCTGGAATGATATTTAATGCTGGTCACATAGTAGTGGAGAGGGGATAGACTGTGTGGTTACGCAGGGCTGTCCCTGTGCAACGTTACTTCATACAAATTCCTAGCAAAATGCCGTCCTGGCCCGACAGAGGCATATGGATACCCTGTGTCTTGGTATCGGGACGGTTTGCAGGGTGTGACTGACAGATCTTTCTCAAGAGTGTTTGGGATTTTGGACAGGAGGAGAAGGAGCTATAGGTTTGGGGTAAACTTCTCAAAACCAGCAAAGACCAGACACAAAAAGAAATCCTTAGCTGCATAATTACAAGGGGTGCTTTGGTCCTACTGATGTGTTTCACAGTCCCGTATTTGGACAGCTAAGTACTCTAACAAAATAGTACTTTGGTGTGCCTGTTCCATTTTTTATTGGTGAAGCTCAAGCTCTTGGTCCAGATTCTCAGAAGTGTTTGGGCATGTTGGATTTTCCAGATCCCTATGATCAGGTAACTTGACTGTAGCTGCATTGGAGTCTCGAGCTCAAGGGCTTCTTGTCACTTCTCAGAAAACAGATTTGCACTTTTAAGAATTTTACCTGTTACTTATGGAAACAAAGAACCCTTTCAAAAGAGAGGAACCTAACTTCTTAATGCAGGGCTAGCTGTGCCATCATTCTCTGGGGTGAGGGCTGCTCTCGCTGCACTGGGAGCAGCACCGAGCTCTGCTCAGCAGGACACTGGTGCTGAGGGCCCCTTCCACATCTTACCTGCAGCAACCCCAAATCAAGGTCAGACTTTGGCCCTAGAGTAGCACTGTGGCAGGAGATACCTGCCTGAGGTAACAACTGATGTTTTCGTTCCTCATTCCTGCTTATTTAGAAAGCGGGCAAATAGTGATAAGCTTTAAAATTATTCCGAGAAGTTTGTATTTGCAAACAAGCAGTGGGAACTCTGATTTAAATAATTTTTTTTTTTTTCCACAGAACTTGTGTCTGTTTACACCAGCAAACTAATAAACATATTGTGAACCACAGGTGTCAGAATAATTCTTCAGGATTTGAAGGGCAGCTTCTACCTTCATGCAGTGACTGGGTTCATTCCCTCTCCTTCCTGTGTAAATCTGAGAGACGAGGGGCTCTGAAACAGTAAGTGGGAGCTCTGTCTTTACATTTGGAGTCTTAGGGCTTTTTATTTCTTTCTTCTCTCTAAGCTTGGTATAAGAGTGTCAGTGGCCTTCAGTAAAGAACAAATAAGAGGTAATATCTTGTGTGGTGCCAACCCAATAAAAACAACTGACATTAGTGGGAGCTTCCAGTGCTTGTGAGAGAGATACATAGAAATGTGAGCCCCGATGTGTGTGATCCAATGAAAGATATTTCATATTTTCTCTGATAATACAAAATCCTTAAGTCCATACATTATTTTTAAGGGGCTGTAGCTCAGTTTTCTTGCGGAAAGTACAGGCAATGATAGGACCAGACTTTGCGATCTGGACTCCTGCTGTGTAAGGAACATCTCACTTTTTACTTCAGTTGCCTTGGGATGTCTTATGATGTAGCTATTCCTTTCTTTTGAGAATAACATTCAGACTTTTTCTATTTTAGAAGGTCCAAATCCTCACAATGCTTCTATAAAAAATACAGAACTCCTTTGTACACAGTAGAAATAATGTAGTCTGATTTTCCCCTTTATTTGGGTCCCCATTTATTTGGGTACTATAACTGGATTTCCAGAGTCTGAGAAGGGTTGAGTAGCTCCTGCATCCCACTGTCCTGTTGTGTGTCTATCCATCCACCTCTCCTGCCTACCTATGGAGACATGTTTCAATGAAAAATGTGGTAGGAACTTCACGTGCTTGGAATAGATAGAAATGTCTCTGAAATCAACTAGAAGGTTCAGAAATTATAAGGGTGTGAGAGCTTCATGTGAAAGAGCAGTGGCAGTGGATGTAGCTTTGTCTAGGGAAAGGTGATGAGCCAGCTGAGAGCTTATGGGTCAGGTTTAAAGGGCAGACCAATGTGAGCAACTGTGGTAGGTGTCTGCTACAGATCACCTGACTGGCAATTGCAGCCAGCTGGAAGAAGCCTCATGTTTGCAGATCCTGGTTCCTGAACCACCCTGGTATCTGCTGGAAGGACAACACAGCAGTGCATGAGCAATCAAGGTGGTTTCTGCAGGACATTGATGATAATCCATGTCCTGACACAGGTGATGGAGCAGCCAGCAAAAGGAAGTGCTCTGCTCTGCCTGACACTTACCAGCAAGGAAGAACTGGTCAGCAGCGTGAAGGTCAGGGGTAGCCTCAGTTGCAGTGATGATGAGAGGAGAATAGGGCAGGGAAACTGGTGACAAAGGACACGGAAAATGTCAAAGTACTCGCTGCCTTCTTTCCCTTGGTTTTTACTGGTAAGGTTTGCCTACAGGAATCCCAGGTTCCTGAAACCAGTGGGAAAGTCTGGAGCTAGGAAGACTTGCCCTTGATGGACGAGGATTAGTTTGAGTAACACTTAGCCAGACTAGACATATACAAGTCCAGGGAACCTGATGGGATGCACACATGAGTGCTGAGGGAGCTGGCCAATGTCGTTGCGAGGTCACTCTCAATTATCTTTGAAAGGTTGTGGTAGCTGGAGGAAATTCCTGGGGTCTGGTAGATAGTAAATGTTACTCCTGTCTTCAACATGGGCAAGAGGGAGAATGTGAGAAACTACAGGCTGGTCAGCCTCACCATGATCCCTGGGAAAGTGATGGAGCAAATAACCCCAAGTACTTGGGAGTAGCCAGCATGAGCTTAACAAAAGTCAAATCATGCTTGACCAACCCAGTAGCTTTCTATGAGATGACTGGCTCAGTGGATGAAGGGAGAGTAGTGGATGTTGTTTGTCCTGGCTGTAGCAAGGCTTTCAGCATTGTCTCCTATGACATTCTCATGACAAAATGTTCAAGTACAGACTAGATAAGTAGACAGTGAGGTGGACTGAAAACTGGCTGAACTGCTGGGCTCAGAGGGGTGTGATCAGCAGCTCAAAGTCCACCTGGAGACCAGACACCATTGAAGGTACCTCGGGGAGGTTGATACTAGGGCCAGTACTGTTTAATCTCTTCAGTAGTGACCTGAACAATGAGGCCAAATGCAGCCTCAGCATGTTTGCAGATGATAAAAAGCTGGGAAGATTGACACGAGCCAGCAATGTGCCCTTGTGACAAAGTTGCCGCCAGCCTCCCGGGGTGCAGTAGGCAGAGCATTGCCAGCAGGTCAAGGGAAGTGATCCTTAGCCTCTGCTCAGCCCTGCTGAGACAGAACTGGAGTGCTGTGTCCAGTGCTGGGCTTCCCAGTACAAGAGAGACATGGACATACTGGAATGAATCCAGCAAAAGGCCACAAAGATGATTAAGGGTCACAGAAGCAGAGGCTGGGATTAGTCAGCCTGAGGAAGAGAAGGCTGCAGGGGACCTTATCAATCTGTATAAACACCTGACTGGAGAGGAGGAGTAAGGAAGACGGGCCAGATGTTTCTGAGTGGTGGTGCCCAGTGACACCACTAGAGAGGCAATGGGCATAGATAGAAATATAGGAAATTCTATATGAACGTAAGAAATAACTTGTTTACTGTTCAGTGGTCAAACACTGGAGTAGGTTGCCCAGAGAGGTTGTAGAGTCTCCATCCTTGCAGATATTCAACACATAACTGGATGCAGCCCTGAGCAAGCTGTTCTTAATTGCCCCTGCTTTGAACAGGGGCTGGACCAGATGATGGTGCCCAAAGGTGCCTTCCAAACTCAACTCTTCCATCGTTCTGCAGGGTGGGCACATCTATACATATATATATGTGCGAACACACAGGTAGTTTGACTGTGTAAGCTCTTCAGAAAATCAGGCTTACAGAGATAACAGAAATTCTGTGGTGCTTGTTTCAGGGGGAGTTAAAAAGTTTGGTGCTCATGTGCAGAGCATTTTTTCAATTTGTCTATGTTTAGGTTTGGGTCTTCTGTGCAACACTGACCACAGACCATTTAGCATATAATATCTAGAAGTATATTCAATGTATTTTGGTGCAAATCCTTCCAAACTAGTAGAAAATACACATTAAATGCAACACCTTGTATGTCAGATCAGGAAGTCGCGCCAGGTTTTGGTGGCCTTACAGTGTCCCTCACCAAGTTGTGGTGTTCTCACTCTGTCAGATCTTGGGCCGCCCATTCTGCCTAGTCTGCATTTATTCACTGTAGGGAACTGTCCTTCCGTCTGGGACCACTCAGAACTGTCAGAGAAATATTGGGAAGAACCTCTCTGTTTTATGTCTGTTCAGTGCTATAATATAATAAAACCCAACAACTTCCACTTTTTCTTCCTTTCTCTGTTGACTAGGCACCAGCATCTTGCTTCCACTGCTGCTTGTCTCCTCTGACAGTGTTTAAGCCCTTTTGAACAGCAGCCCGTGGAAGGGGGTGGGTGGACAGGTTGCCTACTAAAACAGATAAGTCATTTATTGTGCATTAAATAATTCAGCACAAATCATGGTCTAGCTAGTCTGTTACATTGAATGTCTTCAGATCTACACATCCTATATTTTATTTTTCAAGCAGCTGCAAAGATGAAGCAGAACACAAGCAGAATAAGATCAAAGGCTGCATATTCTTTCACTGTGTAAGTCTGTAATGGAGATACAAAGGAAAACAATTTCTCTGCTTCAGTCTGTCATTTTATGTCAAGGATAGTAAGTGAAGGCTCCTCGCTTTTGTTGAGTAAAAGATTTAACAGGAAACCCTTGAGCTGAGGACAAGGCAGAACTGCGACTAGGTTTGCCCCTTCTGGGGAAGTGCTCTTGCTCTCCATCACCTTCCAGGATTTGCTGTTAATCTCCAGGAGGAGCGTGGATCTTGAATTCATCCTTGTTTCAGGCCAGTTACTGCAGCTGAGTCAGATAAGCTTGGACAGTCAGGGGAAACATGGATGTTATAACTGTTTTCTTGAGGAGTTCCTACGACTTACTCAGTTTTTATTATCTGTATTATCATAGAATCATCGAATGCTTTGGGTTGAAAGGGGCCTTTAAGGTCATCTAGTCCACCCCTCCCCCTGCAGGGAGCAGGGACATCTTCAATTAGATCAGGTTGCTCAGAGCCCCGTTCAACCTGGCCTTGAATGTTTCCAGGGATGGGACATCTACTATCTCTCCGGGCAACCTGTTCCAGTGTTTCACCACTCTCATTGTAAAAAACTTCTTCCTCATACCCAGTCTAAATCCACCCTCCCTTAGTTTAAAGCCATTATGCCTCGTCCTGTCACAACAGACCTCGCTAAAAAGACTCTCCCCCTCTTTCCTATAGGCCCCATAGTATTATGCTGGTTAGGGTCTGAGTCGAGCAAACATTTGACCCTGAGCTTTGTTCACTCCTATTCAGAAGGGCATTTCAGAGCTTTGTGGACTTCAGCATTTTCCTGGAGTGTGGTGGTTTTCCGAGGTAATGTCTGTAGCCATCCCACTGGAGTTAATGCAGAAAGATCCTCTTGACTCTTGGAGGCTTGGATTCAGCCTTCTCTTTAGTAATATCAACAATGCTGAAAAAATACCAGGGATCCTCTAACAGGCATCACCCATAGTATGTAGCCCTGGAAAGGGACAGGGTGAGTTAAGCCACCCTGGTTATTTTCACTTGGACTGTCCTGGGGCCGCAGAGATTGAGACCATTTGAACGTTTCGGAGGACCAATAGTGAAGAATCAATGACAGTTCAGGCAGTTGTGGAGGAGGTAAAAGTTTCTTTCTCTCCTCTCTCTAGCTGAGAGCAAGCTATCATTACACTGGACTGGATGACTTATGCGACAGTGGAGGCTAAAAAGATGAGACTGGAAGAGATGAGATCCCCAGTAAAAGTCATTTCTTCAACCGCTCCTGTTGCCCTCTACCTCATACCTGCCAGAGCATAACAGAGTAATTGCTTTGCTGGGGACAGGGAAGACACCCTGGACTGTTGCCGTGGTAGGGAGCCCACATAGGTAGCATCGTCCCAGCTCTGGATGGGAGCACAGTGGGGAGAGAGGCTCAGCAAGGCCAGGCAACGCAGACCTGCAGTACTGTTCCTGCATCCAGAGCTGCAGTGTTACCAGCAGAGCTTCCCACCAGCTCCTGGTGGCACTTCCTCAGTCCTAGGACCTGCCTAAGGGGTGGCTCTTTGCAGAAACACCATCCCTGCCACCAGGATGCCCCAATTCTCAGAAAGCAGCTTTATAGATGGTCCACAGCTGTCCTGCCCTACCTAGGTACGAGGCTTTTAATCACGCCTGACACCACTCTGGCCTTTCTACACCACATGCAGTTGTGCAGCGAGTTCATCATCTCGCCTGCATGCGTACTGCTGCTCAGACTAAGAAACCCAGTCAGTAACACACAGCCAGGACCAGTCATGCTAACAGCGGACGTACAGTGACCTACTTTTAACACAGCTTATGTAGCCTTTCTTGCTACTTTATGCTTGAATGGCAGAATTTGCAACAAAAGGTCAATTTATGGCAGCCTTTTATTACAAGGTTCTTTCGCTATAGTCCAAAGCTATAATGACAAAATGCTCCACCGAGTACAATGAGGACTGCAAAAATCAGCCCCACTTTTTATGTAAGGCTTTAAACTTTATCTGTTTTAAACAGCTTTTGGTGCTAAGCTAACTTTTTTATTTGTTTGTTTGCTTGCCTGTGAGGAGAGCTTTATTATTTGCACGGAAAGCAATAGAGGAAGATGTCTGAATATTAAATACAAAGGCTCAGTGACTGGGGGTTTAAGTAAAATCAGAAAAAATACTTCTGAAGTTCGACAAGTTCCCCTTGCATGGAGGGAGAAGAGTCTAAACCACAGCAGCCCAGAAAAGTGAAAATTGCATAGCAAAAATGAAACAGGAACCTGCCCCCTGCTAAGGGAAAGCACAAAGTAAATCTGATGTGACCCAACCACACAGGGTCATAAACAAGCCGAGACAAATGCAGGAGGAAGGACACTGTGACAACAGTGAGCCCAGAGGGCCGAGACACATGGCTGAGTTCTTACATGTCAGCTGTGCTGCAATAGCTGACTGATTCACACACTTCGCCTACGGCAGCCGTGAGGTAAAGCACATTATGTTAAGCCTCAGTGGCAGAGGGTTGACTGAACGCGCTTTCCTCACTGCTCACAAAGGAGTGAGAACGCGTACGTGAACAGTTACCACAGCTCAGCGACCGCGTGGGTATCCTCCACCTCTCTCAGCATCCACTGGGCTCCCGCTCCGGAACGACCTCGACCCCTTTCCAGCAAGGGGCAGCCTGTTGCAAATAGGAGCTGCGGCGTGTGTTAGCTTAAAACTTTTTTTGCCTCCAGCTCAGGGTAAGCACGTGATGAAGCAGAGGGTCCCCAATGCCGTGCGGTGCCTCCTAAGGCTTTAGTAACTCCCTTGCATGTCTGAACCTTTAGCGGGGCTGTGCTGCTGGAACTGTTGTGCGTGGGGAGATGCCCTAAGCCCGTACAGAGCCTTGTTGAACTGAAAGGATGGCTTGCCATAAATCCTGGGTGATGGCAGCCTGTGCCAACCTCTCCTAGCAGGATGCCAAGGCCTGTACCCCCCAGTGCGGGCAGAGCCTTGTTCTCATCTCTGCTCAGCTTTCTGCCAGATAGCAAAAGCAGCCTTGCCAAGGTTGCTCTACAGCTTGTGCTCCTGCCAGTAATCTGGGTAATCTCTTATCTCGCCTTATTTCACTGTTTATAGCCATGACAGCCGAACCCTAGACAATGTGTAATGGGTGAGTTATGTTAGATGCTGTCGAGCCAATATTGATTCTGGAGCAAGGGCATTGCCAGCTGCATACTAGAGCTCAGAGCACCAGGGGTGGCAATCTGCAATGGCAAGTGATTTGAGACATCCCTGTGTCCCAGCTTCAGTTTACTCGTTCCCTGCACTGTCTGCTCTTTGGGGCTGATGGAGAGGTTTGCCTAGAGGCAGTTGAGTGTTACTGGCTATGAGACATTCAGCCATAATCTCAAGTGAAAGGCTTGTTAGTCATCTTCCTTTCTATCTCACATATCATCACGGCTAATGAATGTCTCGCAGCTGTCTTCCAGGATGATGGGAAGTTCAACTCTTCAGTTTGAGGCTTCTCTGTCTCTGTTGTGTTCCCAGTGCTTTGTCTGGGTTTGCACTGGTTAGGACTCTGGCTGAAGTGAATCTCCAACAGCAACTGGAAAAGATACAAAGAAATCATATCTTTCTTAGCTGGATTGACTCCTGAGTTTTGGCAGGACTAAGGAACTCTTCAGCCAGAACTGAAGCTGCTAATATAATCAGTTACTCCATGCAGAGCATCATGTTTTGCGTGCAAACATATTCATATAGTCCCTTCCTGATTCTTAATTACGGGGTGCCTCTAAAGATAAAGGTGGTTTAAAAAAACTTGTCAGTCATGAACTGACATCATTGTTTGCACCAGGGAAGTAGGTCCACACTTCTGTAACATCATGAAATCTGAACACCAGCCATCACTGTAGAACTGGCAATGCTGATAGTCTGTTCTACGATAAACAGGGGGGACAAAGCTTCTTCTAAAGATCTCATCTTACATTGGGCTGAACATCTCACAAGTCCTTTCCTGGAAAGTGCTCAGTACATTTCTGAATCAGACTTGTTCAAAGAACGATGAAGTATGCAGACAAGTGCCTAGATGTATGAGTTTTCTCAGCTGTAGTCATAACCACATCCGAAGTCAGGGCACCACGTTTGCAATCATCTTGTCAAACAGCACTCGCTGTTACCATCCTATCAGTGACACCAAGGCACGAGTGTTGAAGTAGAGAGAGAGATAAGGGAAAGGGAAAATTCTCTGAGCGGCCATCTGGGAAGACAAGCGATGGGGTGCCCCAGTTTGGGCGTCCTCTCCAGTGCTGCAGGGTCCTCCCTCTATAATGTTCCATAATAATGACACAGTTTTGGGGGGGGAATTTGTCCTTTATTCCTGCTTGTGACGCCGTTGGGAGCACACTTGGATCAGGGTGGGTGTTGCATGCTGGCTGGTTGTTAATCTTTGTGTATTGTTGGGTCCTCTCACTGAAAGCTACCACCAAGGGGAAGGGAAAGGGTAGGTATGAGTCTCACTCCACTGTCAACTTCTCACCATGGGAACCCACCTTAACAACAGTGTTGGGGTTTGCAGCTTCAATGCCACAAGAATAACAGCATGAAAACAACAGTGTGAGAACAATCAGGGAAGACAACTGACAGCAGAGGAAGACAACCGCCCCAGAAGCTCTGGAAAACACTCCTGTGGCAGCACGAAAGAAAGGGTACAAAGCGGCAAGTGAAAGGCAGGCTACAGAATGGCAGCTAGCAGGCCCTTAGCATTAAATGGGCTAAGGCACCTACAGCGCTGCCACAATGAGGAGAGCTGGCATCCCACTGTGAGGCCCACAGCATTGAGGGTGCTCAGCAGGACACTGCTAAGGCAGTCCGAAATGTGAAGAAGTCATTCTTGAAAATGACACCTTTCTCTTGGACTTAAGTATTTACCCAAAAGCCCAAGTAAGGTATGAGCTTGCACCTTGGGACATCTAGCTGCCTGGCTGCAGAATACTCATGATCCACAATTCACCTTATAGTCCTCCCTACAGCCAAGCCAGGACCTGGCTGGGGCAGGTCATAACTGCTAAGCACCCACGTCTCCTTCCCATGGAACCCGGAGAGTGGAAGAGGGTGGAAGGATACTGCACACCTTGGTGTCCCTTGGCTGCGCAGGCAGGAAGTGGTGATAGCAATCATCCAGACCAGGGATTAGCAGAGCACTCCCATACATAACCATAATCCTCCCCTTGGGCAGAGATTACCAGCTAGTTTTCTTTCTTCCTGAACATAACTGGAAGAGATAGTTCCTTTTTTTTTTTTTTAATAAAAGCCTGTTAGTTCAAGCACTTGCCCAGAAATGGTGAGACCTGGGTTTCATACCCTCAACTTGAGAGATTTCAAAGTCGCTGCTTCCCTTTCCACATAAGCATCTTCACAGGTTTGCTGAAGGTCAGTGAGAAAAGGAAATGTTCCCCACACTCCACATCCCTATTTGCAGCTGGGTTACTGGGCAAAAAGGAGTGGAGGCTTTGCCTCTGCAAAAGAAGGCAGGTAAAAGAGATCCTCCCTCTGTGGCACATTGTCTGGGCTCTTTGGTGGTGGGGAATGAGGAGTGATGGTTGGTCCCTGCACCAGGGACTTAGCTGGTCCTGCTTCGTGGTATGGAATGTATAAATAGCAATAGGAGTGAGGAGTAGAGCTCCAGGCTTGCTCCTCCTTGGGGAGGAGTGCCAGTGGATACTCACCAGTGAGAAACCTCTGCCTTGGTCTTTCTTCATGTAGGGTTCAGCTTCAAGAGAAAGGGTAGGGAAGAGTCCACCTTGTCATCAGCCTGAAGTTAGGGTGCTCCCGAGATTGGCAACTGTGGACTTTCTGTTCTGGTCTTCTCTCTTGAGTTGTAAACTTTTCTAGACAAAGCTCAGATTGTTGTGATGTGTCTATACAGCAGCTAGAATAACACTGCCAAGCACCTTGCTATTATCTTGCTACTGTCATTAATTACTCAATTAAAGCTGGTCATGATATGTTAATGATAAGCCTTAGCCTGATTTCTGAGGAGAATGGAAAATTGGGTTAGTTTTCCTAGCTCTGGTCTCATTAAAGCATCATGTCATTCTCATTATAATGTGATTTTCATGACTTAATCCATTATTTACTGCAGGGGAAATCTGAAATGCACAGAATATATTTACAATGTGAAAAGGCTACTTGGATACTAGTCTTTGAACCAATGATTTTTTACAAGGAATTGCTTTACAGTCTGTCTCGTGGCTACTTTTAAAAATATTACTATCTAAAATAGACGTTTAGGGCATGAGTAACAAGTCTTGGCTTTGCAAATGCAGACATTAGATCACAGTGACCCTCTGCCTTCTGGGGACAACAACTTCCCTCTCACTTCCAAGCCATCAGATAATGTGTGCTGAGCAAAGCAAGCTTAGGTCAGAGAGCTGTTCACATGCACTGCTAATTGGTGAACTCATTTAGTGTTTTCAGGGATCTGACGCCAGGTAACCTTTCAGTCTTAGCCCCCACAGGACTTCTTGATCCAGCGGAGCTCTTTCTTTCATTATTTTTTATTTGGAATAGCAATGTTTTTTAATATCCACAACTCCAAAGCTTGTTTTTCTGTTTTGTTCAGAACACGGTACCTTGACAAGGGCCGTGTTTCCCCATCTCCGTCGATGGGTTCAGCGGTGACTCAGAGTGAGACACGCCGAACAGTCAGCGCCGCTCCCCGCAGTGTCTGGCTGTTCACAGAACTCCCTCACCGCCCATACGTCTTTGTGGTTTGAGAGGTCTGACAAGATTGCCATCAAACATGGAAAATTTGGGAAAGCCCGAGTCTATTTTGACATCGGCTGTTGGTTTAAAAGGCCAAAGCTCAGAGAAAGCAAACCACAAAGGTACGGGAACTGCAATGCAACTGTTGGCAAGGTAAATTCAAACAACATAAATCTGTGAAACACGGTCTTTGTAAGCTGAGGCTACAACTAGAAATATCTCAGTTTTTCCTTCCAGTCTATTAGGACCTATATTAATGAGGATACTGGAGGGGAAATGGCACAAGAATTCTCTTCCTTGTGTGTAGTCCATGGATGGTCCACAAAGAGCTCCCTCTCTTGCACTCTGGAGGAGATGAGTCTATCATGCCCAAGAGAGATGGAAGATGCAGGAAGAACGTCAGCCTCTCCATGGAGCAGGTCCTCGGGGGACAGACGAGCAGGCTTAAAGGCTTTCAACAGTGTTAATGAACATGCCTCTTCACAGCCATTATACTCTCCTGCTACTTGGCATCTACGGTTAAATCCGTGGGTGTCTGACCTGCTCAGCACTGAACAAGAAGAGTTAAACAGTCTCATTTCTTCAAAGACAAAAAAAAAATAGTCCCTTGTCTTCAAGGTGTCACATATTTTCAAGTGTCTCCACACCTGAATATCCACCTGGAAGCCTTTTGGGTCTGCTGCTTAGAGCCCCTGAAATTCACAGCTCTGAACGGTGTTACGAAGCTCCACAGCTGCTCAGTGTTTTGAAAGCAGCAGATGCCTGGAGCTGAAATGTGCCGTTTGAAGGAGTCCTTAGAAATACAGTGGAAATGCAGTCAGCTGTTGTCCTTAAATAAAGGAAATAGGAGAGGGCAGATTAAATCACGTCTGGTCTTTGCCTTCAAATCCAGCCATTCTTGATGCCCTCTTTTTACTCAAAACCCAGCATGCCTTGAGATTTGGCCATCTGCTCTCTTTCCTTGGAGGAAAAGTCTGTTTCATTTCACCTCCTGTGCAAAAATTAACATCATAACGAGGAAAGCACTTTGCTGTACTGGTTTGCAGTACGCTACGAGGCAAAATGACCCACAAGTCCACGTCCTTGACCAACGTTGCCAGTGTCTTGGAATCTACGTCTTTGTAATCACTACAAGGTATCCACACCGAGTGACATGTGAGCTGGAGCAGCAGTGTTGGAAGGGTCATCTTCCAGAGAGGATCAGTACCATAGGCTTTTTAGTGTGGGAACATTAATAAGTGTACGTTGTTAATTCTCGAGTCATTGCCTGTACGTCACGTTCATGTTGTTTTAGCTTTCTGGAGGAGAGGAGTGTTGTAAACCTCTGTACCCCACGCAGCTCCAGCATGGGCATTGCTATTCCACCCACTGAACCCTCTCTGCCATTGCAGCAGAAGATGGTCTTTGCGGGCTCTGTTAACCTGTTCCCCTGCCGAAGAAAAGCCTCCATGATTGCAGGCCCATGTGTCTCACTAATCCACAGCACTTGCTATCTGCAGAGGCTGTTACTCCGGAGAAAGATTCCTCCTTCCTCCGGGCAGCCATGGGAGATGATACTTGTGTTGGGTATCCTAAGGCTGCTGCCTCTCTGGAGAAGGAGGGGATGACTTCTCCCCATCCACAGAAATCCCACACATGGAATAACACTAGGAGCAGTCCTGGATTACAAGCTGATTGCCTGGATGTCCCACCTGGCCCACAGGTCTGCCTAAGGGAAGTTTTGAAGATGCCGTAGCCTAGCAGTAATTGAGACAGGATCCACAGCATGGCATAGACTGGCAAGCTTATAATTGCACCCATTTGGCTGAGGATGCCATGAAATGAAGTGTGGCAGCTAAGAGAAAGAGGAAAGCAAATGCTGATGTGGAGACAACCCTTCACCATCTCCTTCCTCACCCAAAATACAACAGCAAAGTGATTTCTGGTAATACTCACACCATAGGAGTACTCACAGCTAGGAGTTTTCCAACAGCAGAAAACAAACCACCTGCACTGAGGGGGCTGAAAATGTAAGCTGAAGTAGGAGTGGATGAGGAAAACCAGGATGCCACAGCCATGGTCAGCCATAGCCCGGAATACAGAGGCAGCTCTCAGGCTGCCCCCTGGGCAGGACACAGTGGGCAGCGAATTTGTCAGGAACACCAGGACAGGGCTAAGTTTTCAAGAGAGATTTGAATCTCAGCCGAGTTGTTGAGGTAGAGATAGTGGAGCCATCACTTCACACCTGAAGTCAACTGGAGAGAACTTACTGAGCTGTTTGTATGGGATCATGCCAGGTGTCCTGTGCAGGACAAGGTTAACTTGTCCACGGCCAGCAGGATGAGGAAATCTAGCAGCAAAGTGGTGTTAGAATGCTCCATACTAGCCCTTGTGAATGTGGAATGATATCAGGTGCAGTAAAAGGCAATCAAATGTTAGTTCAAATGAAGTCTGGGTTTCTTTTTGTAGGGCCCAATCTGTTACTGCTTTGATATAAAAAAGGGAGGGAAAGGAAAAAAAGGAAGAAAAAGAAATAATGTTTGATTTCTTGATTAAAACTGGGCTCTGTTTGTTTTGGATGAAAATTTTCTCTGTACAACTATGACTCACAAGCTGCAAGTCAAAGTAGAAAAGAAGAAATAATCACCAGGGAAGGGAAACACAAACCCAAAACATAATGCTTCAGCTCCACGGGGCTGAGGGAGTGAGTGTGTATCCTGTGATGCACTTGGCTGTATGACAGTGGTTTTCCTCCTGCATTTCCGTCCCAGTAAAATTAGAGGTTGGAGCTCGGGGGATGTGAGTTCAACTTCTGATTCTGCAAAGCTTCCTGTGAGGCATGGAACAAATTCTCAAATCTCTCTGGGTCTCACCTGTAAAACAGTAATAACAGTCTTTGCCTATCTAAATTACTGCTGCTTCCTATGACTTTCTACCAGACCTAGAGTAACAGGGCCCTAATGTATCATTAGACTCTCTAGCTGCCACTGTGCTATGAATAATAATGTTTATTAATCATAATAAACACGTCAGCGCTGTCAGAGTGTGCACAGAGCAAGCAGAGCAGTTCCTGACAATCACATCCTGCCATGTAAAGCTCGAGGTGGAAAATGAGACTGGTGCTGCAGGCGATACAAAGCCCAGGGATGGCCAAGCTCTTCCTGTAGGCAATATTGGAGGAAAAGAGAAAAGGTCAGTTTTGTTCTAAAAAATAATACAGTAATATCCCATGTGGTGTGTCCCTCTCTAATGTGCCAAGACAGCTCCTGACATTTACAGACTGCAGTAGTGGGAGGCATCCAAGCAGTGTGTGTCCAGTTCAAAATGTATGCAATAACAGTAGTAAACCCTAACTTTAACCTGTATACTGAAATTACCTAAAATTACTCATAAAGTCTTCCCCTAGTTGCTCTCCTCTTCTTCTTTCTTCATCCAAGTCACCATTTTGGTCAACAGGTGATGAAGGGCAGAATTTAGGTTATTCAATCTGATGATCTCAGTTACTCATCCCTCCACCTGTATGCCAGCGAGGGATGGACCAGGTCCTATTCTTTCACTGTGCTGAGAGACAGGTGGGATGGCAGCCCACCTTGGGGAACCTCATACTCTGAGCGCTCAAGAAGCTGATTTTACAGTGAGGCACAACTCAAAGCGGGTCAGGTTACCCCAGGCTGGACCTCGTTTGCCAGAGTGGTGCATCAAATGGAGATCATTCCAAAACCAGCTGTGGTAGGGTCCACTCTTGCCCATGTGACATAATTGCTGCTGCACGTGGCAAAGAGGTCAGTTCAGATTTTGGACTATATGTACTTCTATGGGACAGATAAATCCTTTGAAGCTACTGGAGTGAGTTGAGATTTCAGCTGGTGTGAAGGCGGTCAGAACCTGCTTTGAGGTCCTTTGGTTGAATCTTACTGCTTGCTCTGTGCTGAAGATACTTGTGGCAGAGTTAGTCATCCTCGTATCTCGAAGAGAGCTCACAGCCACTTTCTATTTATCAGAATTACCTGCTGGGAGGAATGGGCTGGTGAGTTACAGGGCTGGATTGGGGAACAAATAAGAGGGAAATTCTGTATATTGAGAGAGGAGCTAATCAAACCAAAATCTTTAAAAAATAAATAGTCTGCTATGGAATCAGGAAACAGTTTCCCTCTTTGCCTGATTGCCTGTGGGTAATTAGGGGCTGCTGATTTATTCCCCTCTGGAGCATGCCTGACCCTTTGCTCTAGTGCAATCCATCCCTGGCCACTCCTGCCAGCCCCACCAGTGTGGGACCCAGACTGGAGCAGGGCCTTTGGCCAACGCCGCACTGCAGCTACTGACACCAGCCTCTGACTGTCTGTGACAACATCTCCTCAGCCCTGCACCCCACACCAGGAATCATCAACCTGAGTGTATTAATGCCCAATTTTTTATTAAATTCATATCAGATTTTTGTTATTTTAAATGCTGAAAGGAGTTGGGCACTCAAAACGCACTGAATATCTGTGGGATCTGAAGACCAGGTTCTCTTCTGTTTTTTTCGCAAATCTGAGCTTCAGAGGTGACCCGGCATATGAACTCCATCAACAGGTCACCTGTGAGTGCCTTTATAATTTTCTCATTGCGGCACTGCCAACACCTTTGTGCGATTCAGTCACTCCCTGTTTGTTCTGAAACAAAACAAACATTATTTGCAAATTTGCTCAAATATTTGCTCAAAGCAATTCTTCAAACTGTTCACATTGCGTGCACCACCCATCCCAGGAAAATGAGCCTTCACAGCTCTCCCATCCTCAGCCTGTGGCCCAGCTCCATCGTCAGGTCAGAGCACAGAGATGATGCATTCGCTGCTGTGTGCTCATTGCTGCTGACAGACAACAACAGCCACGATGAAAAAACAAAGCACAATTATTTAACATGTGCCCTTGCAGCAAACAGTCCCTGGAATTTCCAGCTCCCGACACGCCATGCCGGGCTCTCGGTGCACCTTGCTAATCTCCCAGCCTCAGCACTTTTGTAAGGGGAGGAAATACTGTTTAGTTCAGGCAGGAGAACAGCAAAGCAGAAAAATAAAGCCTTGCCCTAAGCCACCATTTCAAATCCATGGCGGAGACTGTAACAAATGCCAGGAGATTCCCAGTCCCTGTTTCAGCCACGAGGAAAATTCTATTTTTGCAGCAACTTCAGCAGCTCACTAAGACCAATTGACTGTAGCATCCAATTCATCTTTACAAGCTTTGTGGCACTACAGTTTTCCAGGGATCCCAGCATGCAAAATAATTTTCATTTTAGCCATTTTTTTAACTGTGGATATTAAAGTCACAGTAAATCATCTTATACATTGTTTAAAGAGTCACTGTAATGTCCATACTAAAGGCTAAAAACATGTCAGCTTATGTTTTATGTAGGCAGAGAGCACAATTGTTTACCCTGCACTGCCTTTGGGAGAAGCGGCTGTGCCCAGGAACAAAGCCGTGGTGCCAGCCAAACCACGTCTGATCCTGAGATGTCACCCTTGACAGACACGTTCGGAGATGCTCTCTCCCAAGCACAGATGTCAAAACGGTGGCACTCGTTCAAAAACCAGCCCCTGCTTTTGCTAAACACGTGAAATACCCATGAATGTGTTTAGGAGCAAACCAGGTCCTTTACAGGGGGCTTTAAAACAGAAAACCTGAGATAGGGAGGAAAGAATTTAGAAAGAGATGAAGAGTGCTAAGAGGGGCAGAAACCGCCTCGCCAGCTGTGCCAGTGGTTATGTGTTAATACGGTACCACCACATGAAGAGCTCTCTTCCTAAAGCAGCCTTAGTCGGGGATTAGCGCTGAAACGATGTCATCTGCTCTTTCTCCTTTCCAGCCTCGCTTAGCTGCCATTTGGCTCCCTCTCCCTGCACCACAAGGGCCTCCAAGAGCCACGCAGACGGAGTGGGAGCATTAACACTGGCGCCTCGCTACAGACCACGCTACCAGGGACAATTAATGCCCAACAGCAGATATAAGGAGCCTTTTGGCAATGTGGGCCCTCTTCCTTTCAGTTGTTCACCACAGCACGTAACAGGAAAACACGAGACATCCCTGATATCCTTCCACATATCGCAGAGGGAGGGTCTGTTCCTAAAGCCCTTCCAGGTCGCAGCTTCCCACCGAAATGAATAACGAGCATGAAGCACTGGGTTAGCTCCCCTCCTCTTGGAAGCATCACCCCACTTGGCTAGCAGAATGGAAGGACCTAACAAGATCTATTTTGGATAATCTGTATGACAATATGGAGCATTTCCTTTTATTTTTTTTTTTTTAATTTGCTGCTGGATAAGATTGCTTCTGGGATGCTTCTGTAGCTTTTGGCTCTGACTAAATAGCAGGAGAACTCCCAAAAGCAGGAGTCAAAGGATCTTCCATATGACCATGCTCCTGTGCACTGGTGAATGGAAAACTATGTGTCTCCATAAATCGCAGGAATATAAAGACCATATGTGGTGTGCAGAGCTCCCACATAGCCACATGAGAGTGGGTCAATGCTAGCCAAGAAATCTGAAAGCAGAACTATCTGTACTATGTGTTTTACTTTGCTCTAATACTGAATGGAAGTGGAAAGGGGAAAAGAAAAGACACAAATAAAAGAGAATGTCAAGAATAATGAAAAAAAGTATGTTCCAGGCTCAGAGAAATTATTTTGACACCAGCTTTCACATTTTTTTATTATCATCCCTTTGGGCAAAGTCATTCAAAAGGACATACAGAAAATCATACCGCAGACTAAAATACAGAACCTGCCTCTCTTAGCAGACTGAATGTGACAGCTAAAATAAGACCCCAGGATCCAGCCACGGCAGAAAACAAAAAGTTTGGTTGAAAATATTGCTGCTTTAATAAATGGAAGATTGGTGAGCCCTATGTTATTAAGTGGGTGATTCCCTTACCCTAATTTTTCCCCAGCATTCATACAGGCAGACTGAACAACCACATCCTGAATGTGATAAGCACCTGCCAGGGTCTGCTCCAGGACCCACCAGTGCTGTCCCTCATGAGACCTGCTCTGCCCTCGAGCGTGTGTGTCCCCACGGATGCTGGAGAGCCGCCCACCAGCTGTGCAGAACGGGCTCTTGGGTTTATCAGAGCTACGTGTGCTGCTTCTCAGCTTCACATGGAGTACCTGCCAAGCAAGAGTTAGCAAAGATTAGGTGGATTTCCCTTTGCAGCAGCTCTCTGCAGACAACACGGTGCATATCTGGCCTTCTTTGCTCTTTTCCATTGCTCCTCCTGTGCCGCCGATGCGCTGCCCTCCCACCCGATCTCGAGTAGGAGACCTCTGCCAGCCCTCCCTCCCCCTGCCTCCTTTTCCCTACCAGCCCCTCTTTAACAAGGTCTTAGTTTGAACTTGCCATGGACAACAGATAAATCCCCATTTTCTTCTACTCCTCTGTGTTTTAGTCACCCTTTCTGTTTTCCGGGATTAATTTTTTTCAGCCTTCTCAAGTATATCACTGTCATGGAAGTTGCTTTACTCACCTTTGAGTTGTAATGCATGAACGCACACACACAATTCAGGCCTTCGGACCATCAAATTAGCATTCCTCTGCCCTATGAGCCTCCTTCTTTTCCCTTGAGACTTGATTTCTGACTGCGTTTGGAGCTATGACCCTGCCCTATATGAACTAAGGTTGGTCCTGTGTGATATTACAGAGGGAAGAAAATTTAAAGGAACTAAAGGCCCCATCACCTATTAAATCTGAGAAAAATGCGCGCCGGGGGCTGCTGTGCTAGCTTGTGACTCTGCAGAGCTGTTTCCACATCCTGTTCAGACTTCCCTCGTGACCTTTAGTGAGCTGTTTCGGACCTGATCCTCCAGGCTCTTCAAACCTTGGAGGGCCTGGGGCATAGGATGTGTCTACCTCGCAGAAATACCAGCTGGCTGTGCAGCCTGGGATTCGGCAGGGGTTGCTTTATCTTGCTGCGAACAAGTAAGGTAAATGCTTAATTATGATTTATGACTACTTTAAACCACAGATTTTTGTTAGAACTCTACAAGACTGCTGCCACTCATTAATTGCAGTGAAGATATACACCTAGTGTTGCTGCAGATCTGCCAAGGGGACACGTGCACTGAAAACTGGGAGACAATGAGGGGATTCACAAGAATTAGCACCAACCGAGCAGGGAAAAAAATCCTTGGCGTTTGGAAAGAAGATACTGCTGAACCATAAAGCAAGTCAGCATTCATTTGGCATGAACAGTACCGGAGACCAGGCTCAGACACTGGACTATCAACACTGTGAAGCTGTTGGAGTGGTCTTGGGAATGGTTACAGCCCGGGGTAAGCAGCAGTCTCCCAAACAAAGGTTCAGGAGTTAGCCTGGACCAGGGACTACTAATAGTAGGAAGGTTGCAAACTTATTTTGGAAGCCAAGAGAAGCTCAAAGTAGTGACATAGCCAGACTATGCCAGCTGGCCTCAGGACCAAAGGGCGGGTGCTGGCACCAGTTCACCAGTACTGGTGTAGCCAGAGGAGTCACCAAGACGACCGAGAGTCATCAATGACTTGGCACCCACAACTGCTACTCAGCAGCAGCTTGGCCCCGTTCTGGGCCATAATTTTTCATGCCCTAAAGAGCAGCTGGCACCTCCAAAGATGTAACAGGTCTCTGATCCAAAGAGTCTCTGTTGAGGTGTAAATGGGGTGTAGCTGGGCCAAAGACGGAGGATGAGACACAGGAGAACATCATGAACAGAATCACAGAATCACAGAATGGTAGGGGTTGGAAGGGACCTCTGTGGGTCATCTAGTCCAACCCCCCTGCCGAAGCAGGGTCACCTACAGCAGGCTGCACAGGACC
>Ga0065711_1031739_pt1 | contig 28865 bp, 11 predicted proteins | sample Hoacrofraction12_FD_59098 | JGI IMG/M metagenome (GOLD analysis project Ga0065711, IMG submission 59098) | Hoatzin crop microbial communities from Cojedes, Venezuela - Epithelial fraction 12 v2 (version 2) | ecosystem: Host-associated > Birds > Digestive system > Esophagus > Crop | place... | reverse complement strand
AGCTGCGCTCCAGCCGCGCGAGCGGCCGCCGTGGGGTCGCGTCCCGGCCCCGGCCGTGCCCGGGAGCTTCAGCTCGGGTTTGCGAGGGGTCACCCCCGAGGGCCGCCGCCGCCGTGCCACATGGCTGCGTGTGCGGTGGCTGCGAGGCCTTGGGTTACGCTCGGTGCGAAAGCAGACGCGGTCAAGTTACGCTGAGGGCGTGACGTGACCAAGCAGGGAGCGCCGAAATGCCGGAGGTATTGTAAGGTGCTCCTGTTTTTGAAGGAAAGTTGCTCGTCCTTTGTCTCGCAGTATCTGTGCTTTCGTGTGGGGGGCTGCTGCTTGCTGGAGTTCTTCCCTGGCTGCAGTTTCCTGGAGCCAAGGTGTGGTAGTGCTGCTGCTTCCTTCGGCAAAACCAGTTATTTCACTCTGTAACGCGTTTGATTTTAGAGGGAGTACACTCTGCAGTGGAATAATGGGGAGGGTGATTAGAAGGGAAGGAGGAGTACAGGAAAATCTCTTGTCCCTAACGTTTCTTTACTGAAAAAAAATTAATGACAAGAAGTCTAACTCTGTAGGTCTGTGTGTTATCTTCAGAGCATCAAGGGTAAGCTAAGTTGTCAACCAGAAGCAGATGGCAGTGGGGAACCACCCTTAACTTTAAAAAGATAAAAATGCCAAAACTAAAAATATCTTCTCACATGTTAATATAACTTTCCAAGTTCATAAATTAGCCAGTTCACAGGTACGGGATGCTGTTGGGCATACTGCCTCTCAACAAAGCAGCTCAGCAATCAGCACAAGTTTTTCTTTGCTGTTCAGAGGTGTTTCCCCCAAGCTCGCAGGGCGAGCCAGTTGCTGGGCCGTCAACTGATGTGTTACAGCTGGGAGGCGGGAGGAAGGTGCCAGACACTTTGGGGAACTGAGCAGACGGATGATGATGCCGTGTCGAGGGGAGTGCCTCTGCTGTACTTCTGAAGGAAGATAGTAAGTCACACAGTACTCGTGTACATAACCACTGAATTTTTAAGTGGCTAGGGAAAAAAGAAGGTACACTGAATCGAAAACATTCCGATGAACAGACGGCAGGCTCTTGTTGATTTAAGGCAAATGCAAATTGTTCTTTTTAAAGATGACTTTTGCATTCCTACTAGTACAGTAAAATGCAGGACCTCCCTTTTCAGTTCGGGCTAGTAATGTGTGATTATTGTTACGTTAACTCCCTAATGGTATATAGAGTACTGTCTCTTGCTTGTTTGTGCTCGTTTTAGTGAGATTGTTTTTTTTAAAGATGCGTGATTCTGGTTTCTGTTGGGTCACAATAAATACCATTTGTTTTTTGCTGGTTTTGCTGCAACTTAGTAATATGAAATTAAACAGAGAAAGTGATATGTATAAATTAATATCTTGTCAAAATTTAGTGCATTTTCTATTGCTTTTGACGCTGTTTCCTAAGGTTCTGTGGGCTCAGTTCTTTTTGTTGTTGGTGTTGCCTCAGTTGGAATATTTGGAAGGTAATTTTCTGCGGTCTGTAATTATAAGGCGTCTCTCATCAAGCACTTTGTCTTAAAATGACTCAGAACTTGCCGTCAGTCCTGTTCTGAGTTGCTGCTGACCTTTCCAGAGAAGGAGAGTGAGAGAAGGTACTGACACAGGAAGCGTTTGGGTGGCCACGTGACCTGCCAGCGATAGCAAAACATTGCAGAATGGGTTGGAGGCCGAGTTCTTAGTTCAGACTGCCAGTGGCTATTTTTATCGTTACCTTGCGCTTTGGCGATTTGAGGAGCTGGGGTTGTCACACTGAGCTAAGTACTTTTTCCTCACCTCTCCTCAGCAGCTCTCCTGACTGCAACAGTCACTTCACAAAGTAATGTGGAGGCACTTGTGGATAGTGATATTTGATACTGAATATCATGTCATTGTGTACTGGAGGGGTGCTGCGTTTGATGCTGATGTTTGGAAGCTGGCTTTACTGAAGTTAGGGAATTGATTGGAGCAGCATGTGCACCAGCCTGAATTGCTCTTTTGGCCTAAATCAGTTCCCCGAGAAGCTACCCAACAGGTTTGTTATGGAGGCCTTTAATGAAGGAAGATTCCTAAAAAAGCAGTAAGAGGAAACATGGACAGCAAGAGTGTTGATCCAAGTATGCATAGTTGTGCTCCAAATTGAAGAGTAATGGTGTATATTCATTTTTAAGTGTCTCTAGAACGTCTGTCATATTACTGTTGTGTAGTTTGGAAGTTTGAGAGTGCAAGCACTCTTGTTTAGCAAATGGCATGCTTTCCCTGGGGTGTTTAATCCAGTCAAGCGTGCTCTGTACAGTTAGTGATGCAGAAAGCAGCACGCATTTGCTTTGAGGAGCTTTAAGACTATCAAAAGAGAGCACAGAATGCCTTTTTGCAGATCCAGAGGCAGTTTGTTGTTGTTGTAATTGGGCGTTTAAGAGGAGAGGAGATGAGTATATAAAGTAGAAATTGTACAGAAATTGAAAATGGCTTTTAGTCAGTGCTGTCACGTGAAACACTGCATGCAGAGGTCTGCTAATCCCAGTGAGACTGCAGTCTTTCCATGCACTTCAATTTCTCTGAAACTCCGGCTGAAGTTGGAAGCGGAGTAGCTGGAGGCACTTGCAAGACTGCAAAGTGTTACAGCCTGAATCAGTTGGATTTGTGTGATGTGCCACACCTTCAGCACTGTTGTGCAAATCGTGTAATTATGAAAAGTACTCTGGAACAGCTCAGATGTGGTATTTCTCAACAACTTTTCATAGACTCGTGAAACCACAGGGAGCCGTGCCTCACCGAAGTGAGACTGCAGTCTTCTAAGCACACCTGTGCAAGTCCGAAGAGTTTTTCCAACTTTTTTTCCTGCATGGGTGAGGATTCATCAGTTCTCACTGGACTCATGGATTGTTCAGTGTAGAATTTGAAGGTCTTTCTTTAGAAGAACAGTTGTAGACAGATAGGATTGTGTCTGCCGAAATGGAGATTCGGCCTTTTCTTTTTTTAAAGGGGAGTTGTGCTTCTGAAGTATGCTTAAAACTGTTGCTTTTCAGATCACGGTCAGTTGAATACATGTTTTTTCTTAAATAACGTAGTTTTGTTAGGTGAAGAGCAGTTCTGGCTGTATACTGGCATTTCCTGTAAAAGCAAAAAAAAAATAAATTTGATTGGCATCTGTTTCTTGCATTCTAACTTCTGGTGAAGAAGAGCTGTAATTTCACAGTTGGTCGGAAACATACCTTGTGGCATTGGCAGATGACATCAGGACCGTAAAAAGCACAGAGGAGAGCTAGCATGAAGGGGGGTCTTTGAGGCCTGGTGAATGATGATTGTGACAGAAATCCGTATGCTGAACTAATGACATTTTTTCTGTGTTTGAAGTAATTTACTAAATTACTTAGTAAATTCAGTTAGTTCAGAATAACCCTGAACATCACCAAATGCTTTATTTATATGTGAGAGCAAGTGTTTTGGGCTGAGCAGGAGAAATTTTCAAGAGCATGATTGTACTGGGTCAGACTGCTTTTGGTGGGGTTTTTTTTTCCACCCCACCCCACCCCTCCGTCAGCTTTTGGCTTTGTTTTCTCAGTTAAGTCAGCTACACTGTTCTCCTTTCATCGGAGTGGGTAATGGCATTCTGCCGCACTGTGTTTTTTGGCATTGGACTGTTGCAGTCAGTGCCAAAACAAATACACTATAAAAGCTCAGGTACACAGACTTTAACCGTCTTGGCTTTCCTTTTAATGTTGGCTCCTCGTTAGTGTTTCTTCTCCGTCTTCATGAGTATATGCCTCTCCGTTTGCTTTTTCCTGTTTGTTAGTAGAGGTCCTCACTTCCTCTTTCCTTCCATTCTCGCTGGAACACGGGAGAAGGAGAGCGAGCTCACTGAAGCGGGAGAGGGGTAAATTCTGTTTGGTCAGCTGCGTGTAGACTCGGGGTAAGCTTGTGGACAGTGTGTGGACCTGATGGTCGGTATGTGTGAGGGTCTCCGTCACCCTGCATCTGGAAAGTGGATTTGGCCTGGAAATTACAAGATTTAGTATGAAAATTAAATAACAAAAGAAGTATTTGTGTAAAAATTATCTTTCATTCAGTCACTTAAATTTAATTTCAAAGTCTTTCGTCTGTTTCTCTGGGTCAGTGCAATGCCGGAATGCTTGTTAGTAACTCTGCAGACTTTGTAGGTTGTTAACATCTCCTCAAATTCGTTTCCTGGCTGTCTTGCTTGAAGAAGTAAAGCTTGTTAGGTTTGGGTTGGTTTTCTTTTTTCAGACTGAGTCTTGTTTTGCTTAAAACTGTAAGTTTTTTCCCCCCCATGCTCACCGATGCGTGAGCTAACGGTGGGGCTGTAGTTGTCTCTGTGTGATAAGGCATAGTGCTTTGGAACAGATTCTGTTAGAAGATGCGCCTTTACTGGAGGTCTAGTGAGGGTCTCAGTTTCGCACTCATAAACTAGACCTGATTTTCCTTTTAATTGCAAAAAGGGGGAGTCTTTGTTTTTAAATACTTGGTATCTTTTAAAAGTCAATAAACTGAAATGGATGGTGATTGATATTTTCTAGATTTTCTTTTTAAAAATTTGTTTACACTCAACAAAATCACAATCTGTCACAAAACCTGAATGTTAGCTGAGGAAAGAGAGTGCTTCAGAGGAAAGAAGTAGTCAGACAGTTAATATATTGCCTTTGTTTAGAAACTAGATTAATCTTCATGATGATTTTGAAGGACGAATTTTGCTACTGACTGTTCCAAAGGATTTTGTCATCTAACTAAAAAGCCATGTTTTGAAATGACTCCTCAAAGCGCAGTGTATGGCAAGGAGATGGGATAGTCCGAGGCACTGGGTAGGTGCGATGGGTAAGGCACAGCCAGGTGTGCAGGAGAGACACACGTGTGCATGCAGACCCTTGATTTACCCCCAGATTAGTGCCAATCTCATTACAGCTGGTTTAAATGTAAGCAGGTTAATGATTTTCACCTGCCTCTCCTTAGCCCTTCAAGATGTGTGGGTGTTAAACAAGATCAGTGGTCATTCTTGCACTGTTTTTCTGGTTGTTGCAAGGTGCTAAGGCCCACGGAGTTAGAGGAGTTATTTTTTTTGTCACGTCTGTGTCTGAGGTTCATAGAGTGGAAGTTTCCGACCTAGTGTTTGGAACGCAAGGAAGCTTTGAGCCATTCTGCATTGGGTCAGTGCCGCTCACTTTGTTTAGTAACCTGTTCATGCTTTGCTTTCTGTTTCAACAAGCATTCGTTACCTGGGTAAAAAGTGGTTAAAGGCCATTAATTTAAATAATCCATGGAGGTTAGAAATTGCAATTTAATCAGAAATTGAGATCTGAAAACTAGTTAAGCCTTTTCCAAGTTTTGTTTTGAGAGGAAGCAGTTTTTATTGTAGAGTGAATTAGAATAATGTCTGATAAAATATTAATTGTTTTGTGGTGTCCTGGTTATGGGATCAGTGTAAGATTTTGTGTCCTTCATGACAAATTTCTTTGGTTATAAGAGGGTGTTTTAGACCGTACATGACACAATGAATATACTTACCATTCAGCAGGCTTAACTGATATGTCAAAGCAATCCTTTGGAGGTTGGGGTTTTTTCCTCCCATTGGAGTACCTTGCATAATTTTGGATCTTGTAAACGTAGTTATGAAATGTCTTTGATAGATTTTATTACTAGTTTAAAGCTAATCACAATAGCCACAGGCAGCCTGGCCCAGTAAGGTGATCCTTCTGGAAGTTAGCCCCTGCAGCCCTGTACTGCAAGCAGAGAGCTGAACTCTGAAGCGAGGTGGTACTGTCAGGCTTGGGGGTGGGGGCTGGAGGTCCTTGTCAATGCCAGGCAGGCAGATAAGGACTTTTTTAAGGTAATTCGTAGGTACAGCATTTAGGATTCTGTGTGAATGTGAGCGTCTGCTTGTGCATGTCAAAATGCAGGTGAATTTTCACTAGATAGCCATGACCCTTCTTAGGACTCTTTGTTTTTTTTTAACCTTTGGTTCATAAGGTTTTCATTTGGTAATGGTTTTGTCACTGAGCATTTGATTTCTTTTTTGTTCACAGGGATTGTTAGTAATGTCTTTTGCTTACTGTTGGGGAAGTGGGAATGAAATAGTGGGGACTACAAACAGGTGAATTAATTACTAGGTTATATAAAGAAGCAAGAAGCCTTCTTGCTGTCTTTCTCCTCTTTTCCCTTCTATTTCCAGCTTGAATGTTTTGACCTGAGATTGATTGCTCACTGACTGAAGAAGATTCTTTTCCTTAAGTGTTTAAAAATTACGTTACACTGTTGGCTTTGCTGTGCTTGTTCTGGCCTGCTGTCTGAAAATGAATATCTGTGTGTCTCACTCTGACATAAAGATTGAATAACTTTTTTTTCTTGGCATGCTGCTACTATAATGAGGAACAATATCAGTGGGGGCTAGAAAGTATTTAATTGTAAAATATGTGTGTGTATGTATTATATTTAAATTCAGATACTAATTAGTCAGCAAAGTGGCCAAACCACTAGAAATTGTTTTTAGAATGTAAAGGAGAAATAGAGCCAATAATTTTTTAAAAAATGCTTTTGGCCATGATTGTTCAGTAAAATAAGCCTGCTATTGATATCTTTTTTTCTTTTTCTAATGCATGTTTTCTCACTGTTGCTTTCCAGTAGGGTGTGATTTGCATGGTATGTGCAGGAGGGTCAACCTCTGACACTTCTTGACCTGAAGTTTGACATGACATGTAGAAAGACTAAATTGCCAAAAAATCTGGCGCCCCTGTAGCCTGCGAGATGAGCATATGTGTGACTGGTAGTGCTAAGTGACCTTGCTCCCTTCTTTCTTTCCCGTAACGAAAGCAGCAACACAGCGTGCTCTGGGTGCTGTAGGTGACCTGGCTTCGGTTTTCTGCCTTTCCCCCCCAGTTTGTTTAACCACTTCCTCAGGAACCAACGCGACTGCTTATGCTGGTCGAAAGAAGTTTTCCTGACCTACCAGTCTGCTTGTCCACTGCTGGATGAAGAATATAGGCAGATAAAAAAGCACGCGTGTTTGAACTTCCAAGTTTTTCAGTGTGGAATTCGGGTTGTGTAATCAAAATACCGAACCATAAGCCAGTGTGGTTGAGCCTACCCCAGGAGGGGAATTTCGTGCAGACGAACCTCATCACATTGTTTTCTGACAGGCGTTCTTCAGTGTTAGGGATGTGTTGGGGACTTCAGTGACCTACGTATTCTATGAAACGTTGCTCACCTACTACCTGTGTTTTATATTCTTGCTGAGTTGTTGTTTAGTATGTCTGAATTACAGGTGGTTTTCCATTGTAACACAGTGATTCACTGTAACCATCTGTGAAATTTCTCAGACTGAGCAATGCTTTTATTTAGTGACATAGAGGAGGCAACCATGTGTACTGTTACGCAATTGAGCACAAGTAGTACTTGATTTCGTAAGGTCACTCACAATCACAAAATGACTTATTACTTGTTTTCTCAGTAAAAACTTAATATTTCTGGTTTTGGCTGAAAGATAATAGCTGAAGACATAATTGGTGTTTTTCCTCAGCTCTAAAGTGAGGGTAGTTTGTTTCTTTACTTCTTTCTGTCTTCTTCAGAGTCTGTTTGAATGTGATTTGAGTCAGGTTGAGACTTGATACTGTTGAGACTGCGATTCGTTGTGCATCTCTTTGTTATGAGGGTATGGGTGAAAGAATGGTGAACGTTTTTGTGTTGTTTGTAATGCTTACCAGGAAACTTCCTTCCTTATAAATTCTCTTGCTTTGATTTAAATGTAATTTAAATTTCATCTTTTCTTATCTTTTCCTCTAGCACGTGGGTGTTAGCTGATTTTAAAACAAAACATTTTAAATGGTATAATTAAAAACCATTTCCCCTTCTGTCTGGTTTCGTTTTGACTAGAATGCTGTTTTTCTAAAATAGGAAATAAAGACCTCTAACACATGAAACTTATGTAAAATATTGTTAAATAGAATATTTCTTTTTCTAATACCAAACAGTTTAGAACAAGTTCAGTCCATTCATGAGCTTCTTGTAATGGGGCTGAGGGTAGGGTAGGGAGAAGAGCTTTGTATGAAATGAAGTTTAAGTACAAATGGGAATACTCTTCAAAATCTAAACAGTAAACCAGCTGGCTTGTGAGTAAGGTGTAGAACTTGTCCCTAGTTTTCAAAGCCTATAACGTTCCTTTTTCCTGTATTCTCTGTCTAGAATGGGCCTTTAGCCTAGTCAAAGGTTTCAAAAATACTCTTGTAACATTTGCTTCCTTTTTCAGTCACCTGGTTTTCATTACAGTTACTTATCTGCAGTTGACAAGCCTGAAGTACTTAAAATGTAGAGCAGATACTTTTATCAGATATGTATACAGTTTAAACACGCCACTCCCCACCTCCCCCCCAAGAAAATCCAGCCCAAACAGAAAACAATCAGCAACCACAGGTGCCTAACTCAGTATTTAAGTTCTGGAATTTACTGCTAGATTATAAAATATTGGCATTCTGCTTGCACTTCGTGTGCTTCTGTGTATGTTAATACCTGTCCTGTCTTACAATTTTACCGGCATGTTTAGGTGAGATTCTCGTTTCAGTATTTTTGATTCCTCCTGAATGCAAACAGACAGTAGGGTCAGATAATCAAGCTTGCACGTCTGCTCGTAGCAACTGCCCTTTCAAGTACACAAAAGAACATGAAGTCAGAAACTGGGAACATGACCAGTTGTGTTAATACATGTGTACTAAGTACTAAGTAACTTATATTGCCTGTTACGAATTTTTACATGCTGCCTGTAAAAATACTGACTTAGCTGGAGGACACCTGTATTTTTTTAGGCTTCTTTGATTCTGCTAATAAAGTGTTTTTTCAGTGCCTGAGTGTCTGATTCTGCACATAGCCAGATGTCCTGCAGTCTTGACTGATGTTATGCGATGAGTAAGTCTTCTAATTTTTGCTCTGAGAAGCTGTTTTATTGTATATGATGGATTATAACTTGAGTTTATGGGCCAGAAGGAAGGAGTGCACATGGCTCTGTAGTGTTGTGATTTGGATAGTTCATTTTAAGTGGAAAATCCTTGGTTCTACTCTCAAAAAACGAGAGTACAAGCTAGGCTTGGTGAAAGTCGCACTCTTGCTTTGTCTTGCTGTTCTCTGAATAACTGCTTATTTGTGGAAAATGCCATCTTTAACTTAAGGAAATGTCTGTCAGTCCTCCCTCAGCACTTAAGAGTAGTCTGGAAGGAAGGCCTTCCAAGGGCAGGAGGAGTGTGCATTAAACTTGAGGCATTCACGTCTTGAATAAATCGGTATTGCATGGAGAAAACTCCTCTGCTGGTTTATTCAGCCTTTGAGCAGATGTTGTGCCTGCATCCACAGGGAGTTCCAGAGCTGTGAGTTCCAGCAGTGGGCAGAGCCTTTTTGCAAGCCCAGCACGTAAGCCCAGAGGAGGGACAACATCCCACATGTTTATCCCCTTGGTACTTCTCCTGGGCTAATAATCATCATCTTCAGTAGTTCCCTACTTAGTCACCTACAAAAGCCAGTATTCTCTCTCGGATGCCTGGTATGTCTTCTGTATTGCATGTGGGGAATTGTAGGTGTTTAATTCAGAGCTCTTTTGGCAAGCCACCTTAAGCGTTTTGTGTAGAGTGCTGAGGTCTGGGATGTCCTACCCTTGCCTGCAAGTGAACTGACATAAAGACCAAAAGTCTTAGGGCTAGTAGGCTCAGTTCTGATCTGTGATGCTGAAATTCTTTTGGTAAATGATGCAATCTCTCATTCTCCATTTTTCGATGTGTAACATGGAAGTGGGCTCTCTGAGAAATGCTCTGAATCCTGTGGCTGAAAAATTCTACATTTGAAATGTTATTACTAAAGGGGTTTACATGATTTTGGTTAAATGTTTGTGCAGAGTTTTGTATTCCCACCACTCGTGATCGTTTCCCAGGAGTTTTTGCTTGCAAGTTTCTCTCACCCAGATTTTTGGGGGAGGCAGCTTTTTGCCGTATTGCTTAGGCCTGCTGTGTCACAGACAGAAGGGTGATGTTTCACAAAGCGGGGGTTCACAGTGTGGTATGCAGATTGTTGCTGCTGTTTTCGTCACATGTTGTTAATGGAGACCGTCCAGCTCTGCTTTGCTGCGTTTGTCAGGTTCTTTTAGGAGCAGAACATAGAGTAACATTGTCCTGCTACCAAATCTGAATTAAACTGGACACTGAGGGCTTGTTAGGCAAAGTGAAGTTAAAGGTATGAGAAAGGAAAAGTAAGTCTGTTTCTCTAGAATACTTCAACAGTATTCTTGCTTTTTTTTTTGTAGATACACACGTATATGTGTGTGTAAACACACATGCATACCTAGAGCATGTGTATACATGCTACACATACTGCATGCTATACACATGTAGCATATATATATGTGTTTGTCACCAAGCGCTGGTGTTTGCGGGACAGGTTGCTCGGCACAGTATCAGTATCAATACCAGTGCAGCCACAACTGTGTAAACACTGTTCCTTGTGCAGATGCTGAGTGAAGTATCAGTGGCCTTTGTCCATTATCTCACATCAGTACAGCTGACCTGCCGTGGCAACGTAAACTGAACTGAAAAAAGGTCACTTAGTCCCAGGATGCGTCCGTGCAGGTCAGTGTGGTAGTGTAGTTTAACCTGTAGTGGTGTTGGTACAGCTCCTTTTGAGAGCGAAGTGCGGCCATTGTGTAAAGGCTGTGGAGGCTGTTGGAAATAGTTTAATGACCCTAGCCTTGTTCCCTTGCAGCCTGCTTTTAACGGAAGGACCAAAGTACTGCTCCTACAGTGCTGATACTTCGTGGCCTTTTCTTTGGTGGTGTAATACAGAGCTGTTTTACAACAGGCATGTCAGCTCCGTTCCGTGGTGGCCGTGTCCTTGGGTCTCTGGTGCCGCGGTGGCTGGCAATGTTGTCACGGCTTGCATGAGCATGCGGCTGCGCTGCAGCCGACCTCGGGCAGGCATTGGGTCTTGTGACGTTCTTAGCTTGGCTGCCTTACAGAAACGCTTCCTGTTTGTCTCCTCCTCCTCCTGCTTTTTTCTCTTGCCAGTTCCTAGATTGTGCAGTGTGCTATTTAAACAAAACGGTTTCATGGGTTGTTTGTATACTTTTGCATAGCTGTAACTTTCCTACAGTGGAAATCTGCAGCTTTGTTCTGTAAGGAATGCAGCGTTTGCCAGGCACATTTGTGTTTCACAAGTCTGCACTTGGAGTCAGTTTTCAGTAAGGAAAAAAAGAAGATTCGGAAGTATCTATCTGAGTGATCAGGAGGGTGAGATGAGGTGGGGGCCCGGTGATGAGTGTGCCGAGCTGATTAGCTGGATCTTACTCATTCTACTTGACAGAACTTGATGAACATCATTTATCAGGATCATTTACAGACAGTGGAAGCTGGAGGGGGAGGGATGTCTCTGAATGTTCCGGAGCTTTGTGTGAGTCTGTAGGTAGTGATCTTGGATCGTTTGCTCTCTTGGGGAGTTGGATTGTTTGCTCTCTTAATTTACAGAGGGATTTGTGGGCTGTGTAACAAATGAGTATTCAGATTGCACGTAGAGAAATAGTTCTGTAGCAGATAGTGTTTCCCCTTCCTATTACACGATGGAAAATTATGTTTCGAAGTTTCTGCATAAGCTGATACTGATGTGAAATGGCAAATGACTTACAGCTTCAGACAACATTGTGGCATTGCAGATTCGCTTTCCCTTTTCAATTGACATGTCGGTATCATCCTCGCCTAACCACTTGAAGCTGCTCTAAAAATACAGCAAAAGGAGGCAGCTGGTAACTGTTGCAGTAGCCACTTCAGTTCAAGCTGAGAAAGCAGCCAGTGTTCCTTAGCCTGTAGACCACTAAATAAGGTGTATCAAACACAGAATTGTTATTTTTTTTAATGTGTTCAAGATGTTTGTTGAACAAATGTTGCTACTGTAGTGCGCCCCTCCTCCTGTCTTTTTAAATGGCACTAAAAAAAGTAAAAAGTCAAATCGCTACTGGAATGCTGATTATTGAGGGAAGACATACCTGCCTGTACAGGTGGGTCTGAGAGTCCGTGTAACTGTCTGACCTGAAAGTCATGAACATCCCCGTCTGTTGTAAGGACCAGGTTCCAGGGCTGTGTGGTGTTCCTTGACACGACAAGGGGTGTGCTGGGGGTCTGTCTCTCTTGTGTCTGCTCTACTTTTCAGCCTCGTGCCTTCATGTCAGCACCACATCTGAAAGGACTAACATGCCCTTTTCTTTACAGATGAAGCCAAACTGTCTCCCTTTAATTTAGATTATAAGCAGTTCAGGGCAGTGACTGCGCTTTCACTGTGCGTTCCGTGGTGCCTGTCTTGTTAGAGTCCTGACTAATGCCTGAAGCTCCTGGCCTAATGTAACTGTAAGTAACAGACGGTGACTGCTTCAAGATCTGAACTGAGGAATACCTAGAGAGCTGAGATTTAATGCAAGTACCTACTGAGCCAACCACAGAGAGATACAGAATGCAATCTTCAGCAACCTTTAAAAAAATCAGTTGTGTAATCCTCTCGGAACAGAGCAACTGTAGGTCACAAATTTAATACAGACTTCTGTGTTTAATCTCAGTGGGAGTCACTTCCATGTTATTTGAGTTCTTTGTGGGAGGAGATGTTTATGCAGAATATAAACTACACATTTCTAATGTGATGCAGTTGGACCAAAGTTCTTCCTAAAAGTTAAAGCAAACAAATGAGCCATCTTTTCCTATTCCCTGGTATGAAGTACGGAACATTTTAGTGGACGCTGGTGTTTTTGGCATTGTACAGGGTTGGTGGACTTGTTTGCTGGCTTTATGCAGAACACTTAAACCTGGTGTGAACTCTGCAGAGTGAGCACTACTTCAGTATAATTCAACATTTGACAAGCAATCAGTGCTGGTATGTGAAATATCTGAAGGTGAAGTTATAATTGTCTGCTACGTGGTGGAAAGTAAGAGTAATAGTTTGCATCGTAATGCTTTGACCTGCTGGTTGAGAACCAGTTCTATGCATAGATTATAACACAGTGAAAGCAAAAATGTTATTTCGAAGTGGGAGATTGCTGCTTGGATTTTAATGCGAGGAAGACTGTTTCGTGTTCCTGGCAAGGAAGGTGTAGGGTAGTGGTTTGTTCATGCAGCACTTAATCTGTGTTGAAGTGCGTGAATGGTTTTGGCTTCTGTTTCCGTTCGGTTAATTTTTCACCTTTCAGTCTGTGTACTTCAGGGTCAGGTTGGGCTGGTGGTCCATTCAGCCTGTTTTTCACTGATAATGGCTGTTTAAGGGCTTCCCTTTCTCTTCTGTTTGCCAGTGCCAAATGTTGGTTTTCTTGATAAAGTTTTGGTCAAATTAGACAAACTTCTTCCACTTTCCCAATCTGAAATGTGAGCCAAACCAGCTCTACCTGGCTGTCCTCTATCTACTGCAAGATTACAGTCACAGTTGTGGGAACTCTTCAGCTTTAGAAATAGGAAAATTGGAGTTTGGAAATCCAAAACCAGAAAACTGAGACACGCGAGCAAACGTGTTTCTCAAGTGAAGTAAGAATTGCAGCAGTTGAAAAAAACGCTTCTGGAGTCTTTACTAAAGAGTTTAAAGTAGTTACTTCAAATAATATTTCTGTGGACTGTGCTTTTTTTTCCAGTGAACATAGTAAAAATCTTAGCTTTAAACATTCTTTGGATTGGGCTTGTGAATTGAAATGCAACAACTATTTGTAGTAATGAATGTAAATCCAGAAAACAATTCTTTAAGACGCAATGTTAGCTGGTTTATTTTTCTCTCTGATCTAAATAAGAAAGGTGAAATCTAGTAGTGGAAAAGTATATTGGCTTTTCTAAACAGCAAAACTAGTCACTTTCCCGATTGAAAATTGACCCCCTCCTTGCTTGTCCTTTTCATTAGTATTTAATTTTATAAAGAAGCTTCTTTCACTTTTGTTAGCTTAGTTTTCTCTGATAGTCTGTGATCTTAACAGTTTGATATGTACTGTGATTTGTAGCTTGGTGAACGTATTTTGGCATTTTACTGGAAGTCCTGTGTTAGCCTGCTCAGGTGATCCTGCCCTGGGGCAGCTTCTGCGTGCTTCTGCTTCCCCAGTTCCTGGCTCTAAGGTGTGAATCCAGGCAGGGAAGGCTGTTCTCAAGCTGCTCCACAATAAAGAACAATAAAAATAATTTACAGGTATGCTAGGATTTAATCCTCTTCCCTTTGTCCCTTCTCGCATACCCTTGTGTCTCTGATGTCTTATTTTTCCTCTGTGACTCTTGACTGGCTGCTCCAGTTATTTATAGGGTGTAGAAGAATTAGGTGGCATCATACCCTTTCGTATTTTTTGGATAATTGAAGTTGTCTTTTTATTGTTGTTTTCTACCCTTGCGGAAGTGTACTTGGCATTTCATTTTTTTTTCTCATCATATTAGTTGGCTATTTGAAAGTGTAATGCTATTTCTGTAAATTCTGTGGTGATGGATAGTTGTTAACGATTTTACTTCATTCAGATCCAAGTGTTGTGTGTTGTAGAATCCCTCCTTCCATGTCACGATCCAAGTTGGAGGTCCTCTCAAAATTTGGGCATTCAATATCGGTTTAGTTGTAGTTCCAAAATTGCTGTTGTTTATAAAGATGCATATGCATTTTCTTGACTAATGGAAATTTTGCTCTGTTTGCCTGTTTTACTGTGTTCTGCCTGCGTAGGTTGTTAGCTGAGATTTTGTTTCTAATGTGAATTTGCAGACTTTGCTACTGGGTTGGGATGGGAGTTGGAGTATCCCATTTCTATGACTCTACCCTGGGATGGTGATTCATCATTTTCTAGTATTGGCTGTTTTTTCCCTTCAAGCCCTTTAGCTTAAAAACATGCATGTTTATTTAATTCAAGTTTTCTAGACTTAGAAGGCAGCAAAAAAATTAGCTGACATCTTCTGGTGTCTTGAATGGATTGCGAAGGACAGCACTGTGTTACATTCTAACTTTTCAGCTTCTTGTGCATGACGTAAAGGGTAAAAAGCTTTATCGGTGAAGCCTTTACCACTGCAGCATAGGAATAGGTACTGTATAAATGGTGTGTATTGTCATGCGTTGCACAGTAATTTATTCTGTGTTCTTCTTACCAGATTACCAGGCTTTCTGGCAACATCTTTAAAATGGCTTCTTGTATAACTAGTGTTATGAAACAGAAGTGAAGTGCTGTGGCTTTTTTCCCTGTGTTCAGTGGACTGCCTTATTAAAAGCCAAAAGAAAGGTTTTAAACTTTACCAGTGCTTTTGCTACTTATGCTTCTGTTATTTCTGTATTTCAAAATCAAGTAGACCTCATGTGGATGTAATACAAACAAAAGAATTTAAATTTTTCATGGAAAGTAACAGGTAAATGTGTAGCCTGTGACTGAAACCCAAGCCAGAAGGTGGCTAAGGTGGCTAATGCGCTTGTGTGTCAATAGCCGTTCCGTCTGTTAGTTGAGTCCCTAGGATAGGATGTAGGTTAATGAACATGACTAGCTGTTTTATGTAACTGTGCTGCTAAGGTGGAGTCAGCAGAGCTATGGCTATCATTCAGGATGTGTTATACAACTGTAATATTGGAGCCAATTCATTTGACACTTTTTTTTTTTTTAAATCTTTTATAGTGTGCCGGTCCAATAAAAGTCCGTGGGTCTGTCTGACGTGCTCGAGTGTCCATTGTGGAAGGTGGGTACAAAGCGTTAGTGTGCAGATCTTTTAATCGGACCTTTATCTTTTTGCTTTGTTCCTCAGCTCTGAGGCAGCTCACTCAGAATTTTCCTGAATGCCTCATAATTCCCTGAAAGAAACCTTTCGTGATCTCATTGTAAAATTGCATTCTGTAAAAGATGTTTCTACTGTAATGAGTTAAAACCAACAAGAATTCTTGGAAACCCGTAGATCTAAAGTTGGCACAGCTTACTTTGGGAAAAATAGAAGCTATCCAGGTTAGGCAGAGAATACCTTAGATGTACTGTAGTGTAGTTTTGGAACACAGTTACTGCCATTACATACAAGGACAAGTTCCCACCAGAATTCCTGCCGAGTACACGTGTGTTTTGTCTGTACTAGTTGAAGTACACCAGAAGAATTTGTAGAGGAGTGATACAGTCAATGCTGTTATTTGCATGTCAGGATAATTGTAGAAAACTTGCTGCTACGTAAATGTTTGAGATGCAGGTATTAAGGAGAGTGCAGTTAGTGTTGGTGTTTAGACAGTGCCTAAGATGTCAGCATGTTTTCATCTGTAGGGCAGCATCCATGCTGATGTGCTTTCATTCTGGAAAAGCGTCATTAAACTTAGTGACTTTGTCTTTTTTAAGTGGATTCAAGAAACTCCATGTTTTGTTTCTTTGATCTGGATAGCAACAAGTGCCACATTTTTAATAATGTGTCTTATTCAGAGTTTTCAGCACAACCGCCTTTTTTCTGTTTTTATTTATTCATTTATAAAATAAATTTATACTTAGTGAGAGCTAAGAGAGGGGGAACTACTTCATGTTATCTGATGGTGGGAAATAGTTTGGAATATTATACTTGTTACCAGTTTCTAAGAAGTACTACTGCTGTCCGCATATGACCTTTCTTGTGTGCAGTTAGTAGACACTGAGTCAGTTATTTATGCAGTTTGTTCTGACTTTTCAAACTGCTCCCATCCCTAGAATGGAAAATAATTGAATGAGAAGAATGTAATATACCTTGTAATGGGAGCACTTTTGATCATGAAAGCCCACAGCATATTCTCCTGTTCAGATAATGTTTGAAATGAAAGGAAGAGAAACCCAGCTTTTCAGATCTTCACCTGCAGTACGCCCTCCGGGTTGGCGTCGTTGGGACCACTGCTGACCGAGTGACAGCAGCGGGGTGTCTCTGGTGGAGCGTAGCTTGATAAACCTGTCATTCGCACTGGTTGGCAGAAAACAGGCTCCTGCAAGCACGGCTCTCTCATTCGGGTTGTGCCATAATTGCTGCAGGATTGTGCTGGCACGGCGATGTTGAGAGCCCTGTGGCTTCAGTGTCCGGACGAGCACAGCTGCCTTAGCAGAACTGCTTACACCTGCATGGAGAAGTGTAGGACACAAAGACCTTCGTGTGGGGCAAGCGCAGAGTTCCTATCGGTTAGCATCACTGAGTTCAACAAGCAAGAAATGGGGGAGGAGGGGATTCACCAGAGGTCTGGCCGTGTTCGTCTAAGCGTTAATGATTTTCAGCTAATACTTAGGGCTCTTGCATTTGTAATGACACTTTTGGAACTAAAGATGCTTAATTTTCTAGATCTCAAATTTTGAGTCTGAAAATGCTCATTGTGTCAGCAAAAAAGCTGTAGGATTTTAGATTTCTTTTTCAGTTACGTGACCCCCAAGCCCTTGATCCTTTCAAATTCGTGAACTTTATAAAATGCAGAATGCTTTAATAGTAAATTGTGCTGCAGAATGGGAAAGCTTACAATGGATGTGCTTTCATACGGGGTCAGCACACTCTTAAAGTGATCACAAACAGGATCAGTGCTGGGTGGAGAAAAAAGCAGAGCTGTAAGAAAAGTGTATGGGAGAGCAATACGGAGAGCTAGCCCTCTTACAGATACAGAAAATGGGAGCTGATGAGCTTCTCAGTTGTGGAGCTGCATCGGTCTGTTTGGGGCCCAGATCCTGGGGTTTGGTACAAGGGTGCCAATTTGTGGTTGCTAGGAAGGACGTGGAGAGATTAATTTGGGCAACGTGGGAGAGTAAAGGGGTAAAAAATAGAAAATTTAACCAATGTTTTCACACAGGTGAATTGCCTATTTTAATCCCCGTATAAATATTGGATGCTTATTAGGCTGCCTTTTTTCTTCTTCTTTTCAATGAATGTCGGTTAAGTAACTGTTTAAAAGTACAAGACGTTTTTGTTCATTTATTTTAGATATGTGAATGGCCATGCAAAAAAGCATTATGAAGACGCACAGATTCCTATGACCAATCATAAGAAAGCAGAAAAACAAGAGAAAGTTCAACATACTGTGTGTATGGATTGCAGTAGTTACAGTACATACTGGTAAGGGTTTAAACACTGTAATTTGACAACTTCTTACGTACTAGAAGGTGAAAACTTTAGACTCCTGTGAAGCATTATATTACACACATTTCTGAGCACTTCATCTCTTGATTTCCAGACCTGGCTGTTCAAAAACAGTTCTGAAATAATCCTCTGCTTTTGCATGTGTATTGTAGCCCTGGTTGCAGCTAAGCTCCCACATTTCAAATGACTTAGCATTGATTTCAAAAAGTTTCTGCTATTTATGTGGTTTGGAGTTGCTTCTGTTTGCCTTGGGGTGTGTTGGCAATCTAACCTTTTAATTGCAAAAGCTGCTGTTCGGTTGGAGTTACTTCTTCCGTCAAACTGGTGAGCCTTTCACATGTCCTTTATTTGTCAGAATATCAGAAAGTAAAGTCATACGCTATAGTTCCTGCCCAAGAGATGTAAACTTGAGGTGTGTATGTGTGTGTTTTGTTTGGGTTTTTTTACCAATATTAATTTTTTTCTTCACTCTGAAAGAAAGGCTGCTTTCTTTGGTGCAACCTGTATGGGTTTGGGAGAGTGGTGGATCCTGTTGGGAAGCGGCATCAATGCCCTGGCAAGATTAAGTAGCGGAATCACAGAAGTGATTCTTTTAATAGAAGTTTGGCCCAGGCTGATTTATTCTATCAGTTTCTTAGTGAATTATGAGCACTGTTTAGGGAGATTTAATAGTTAGGCTGGTAGTGTCGGGGTCCCCATCTTCCATGTTCCTTAGAGAGCGAAGACTGGAAGTCTATTGAAAGCAATGCTTTCATGCGTCCAGCAGCTTCCATCCTCTCCATTCCTAAGCAGATCTGTTGGCAGCTGCTCCCCATTGCTCGTTAGCTGCATGGTTTCCCATGTATGTCATCGCTGGTGTGGTGCAGCACTGCAGGATCTGAACAGTGCAAATCTCGGGGAAATACGTGTTATGGTCTTGTAAAATCACTGAGTATGTAGCTCCACTGATGAGTATTTTGTTCAAATAATTGGGTGTCTTCTGTGTACTTCATCAGGGAAAAATCTGTTTGCTGAAGTTTGGGTATCTATTTTTGTGAGGAATACTTCTGTAACAAGTATTTGTACCCCCTGCAAGTAAAGTCACAGCTAGTGGTCTCACCTGAAGAAATTTTGTTTGAAGCAACTCAAAAATTACTCGGATGGTGCATGCAGGAGTGACAAAAGCTGTACGGATGTTAAGCACAGAAGAAAGGTTTGAGTGGCTTTGTGATGCACAGGGATTTTGCTTCTAATTACATTTTATTTAAGTGACCAGCATTTTTATCTGCTTCTATGTGAAAACATTAGAAAACTTAAAATTTTTCTGAGTGATACATATGCACATGTTACCAGCTTTGAAACAGCTGTGGGAAGCTAAGTACGCTTTCCCGGTTAATGCTCTTAACAACTTAGTTCTATGTTGTGGCTTTTTGTTTTGTTTTCTTTGAAGTATGATCTGTCTTGTAGACACTCTGAAGGTAGTAATGTATGGAGAAATCTTAGCAAGGTATTTGAAGTCTTGATTATATATCCATTTACTTCTGTCAAATAGTGTGCTCAGGCATTCCCCAACCGTGCACACACTCAGGAAGCTCGCTGGTGTTTCAGAGCACGTTTGTGGTAGGGCGGATGAGAGGCAGTTTAGCGTGTGATGTCTTTGCTGCGGTAATCGAAGTAGAAGGCTGAGTCATCTGTGGATGAACTGGAACTAATTGTAGAGAGCTTTGCCTTGGGGAGTTCCTGTTGCATATAATTCGCTAGCAAATTATAACTCTCCTGTGCTAATGGGAATCTGAACAAGTTTAAAAAGCAGCATGTCTTTGCTTTCATTTAGGATATTTCAGCTTTTTCCTGCCTGATAATAAAAAAAAAGATACCTGAATTTGTTATTGCACCCAATTTTTTCAGTGAAAATGAGCTTAGATGCGTAAAGATGAAGCAGAAAGCATTCAGCCCAGCTCCTCCCCCCCCCTTTACTTCAAACAGTACGGTAGGGGCTACTCTCAAACAATGCTTGCCAGCTGAAGCAAAGATTTGGCTGAATTTGAGTCTAGCTGCTGTGGAGACTGAATTTTGAAATGTAATTTGTTAGCTTCTTCAGTGTAGACATGAATCCAGCAGACAGTGTTATGTTTATGCAACGATGTTTCTTTTAAATGGACTTCTATTTAAAAATTAATATTTTATGCTAGCAATGTGGGCAACCTCCGTAATTTGAAAGTTGAGAAACTACCATTCTGAGACTTAATTGAATTTTACTTCTACTGTAAAAATAATGGAGATATTTTGATGCAGTACTGGTTTTTATATTTTTATTTGCAAGTTTGTTTACTGTGCAGAGTGGAGTGGAACACTCTTGTTCCGTTTTTGTCCTGTGGATCCCAGTATTTAGTATCTTAATTAGCTTGCGTGATAGTAGCAGTGAACAGGCCTGTAGTGGCTCTTTGCTAGGCAGGAGGCATTTAATCTTTACTTTTCTTCGGCCATGTCATAAACTTTCATGCAGACCTGAGAGCACAATCCAGGATTTGCCTTAGCTATTCTTGTCAGTCCAAGGGGAAGAAATACTCTGTGACTGTTGAAGCTACCATGGTTTATTGAATTTTGTTTCTAGTTCACATGCAATCTTGCTGTAAACCAAACCCAGATCAAGCAGTCTCCTCTGATGGCGTTTCGGGGTGGAAGTGCAAGTGTGTATGTTCTCTTTCACGTGATCACAAGCCTTTGATGTAGCTTCAGAAGGAAAGTGTTTCCGTTCTGGTGGGATGGTGGTTGGGTTTTTTTTTGGTTTTTTTTTTTTTTTTTGAAATAATCTGAGATGAGGTTTTTATTCTATTTATGAATTTGGTAATCTTTTGAAAAATACAGGCATGCTTGACGTATCATTAAGTATTGGGCAGCTAGGGATTTGCTTTCCAGAGGGCTTTGATCTTTCTTCTGCATCCTCCTATTCGCCTGTTCAGTCTTCACAGTGGATAAGTTGAGAGAATGTTAATTTTTTGTGTATTGTGAGAGTACTGTTCTCTTCTGGATTATTTGGTCACTTTTTAGACAGCAGATGCAGTACTAAATCTTCAGACTGAATTATGTTTGAGACCCTAAACACTGAGAAAAAGACTCCTGAGCTCCACTGTTTGGAGATAGTCAGCCTTTCAGTTAGTTCTGAAGCACTAAGCACAAAGAGTTTACAAGAAGCACAGATATTTTTTCTCTTTGAGCTGTCCTGCGGTGCTTTCTCCTTCTGTGTTAGTGGCTGTTTTTCTGTGCATGAGAAGTAAAATGTGTTAAAAGCCTGCTTTCAGCAATGTTTCCTGAAAGAGGACTCCTGTAAATTTGTTTCCTCTGTGCTAGTGCAGGGACAGTGGGTCAGCACAGAAGGAGGAAGGCTGCCCTGTGTGTGTATTTGCATAACATGTCTCCCACGTTCATTAATCCTGGACACAATTTGCAGGTCAGATTTCTGACCCATTAGCCTCCTTGCTGTCTCTTACACGGACATTTTGTGCTAATGTCACATCCCCCCCTGCCCAGGCTGATGTAAAAATAACTAAGTGCTGAGGACTGTGAAAAAAATTCCTTAGTTTTTCTTTTTGTGATGGTGGTTCTAGTTAAAAAACAGGATTACTGTGCTAGTGCATGAGCATCCGAAAATGAGATTGCTTAGGACCATTATTTTACATTCTACTGTCAGTGGAAATTAACAAGGTAAAAAGCCTTTTATCAAGAGAGTAAAACTTGAGTTCTTACTCATACAAGGCACAAGTAAGGAAACTTGGTTTTTCTTGATTTTTCTTGTCCTGTAATTCTTCAGATCCATTCGAGGCTTTTAAACATAGCGTAAAGTTCTGTAACGTACGGGAACGGCCAGCACTAAGCGTGAGTGTTTGCCAGAGCAGTGCCTGCGTTCGCTGGCTTGCCGCCATCGTAGCGGCGAAGGAGGCCAGAAAAGACCAGGCCTTGGAGGTGTCAGGGGTGCTAAAAATAGACAGTGTGTGGAGAGGAGTATGCTGTGCTAATCCATGTAAGGGACCCTCCCCGAGGTACAGGAGATGTTCTGTACAACTGCTGTTAAAAGCATGTTGTAGAACTGCTGTGTGCAAAAAGGTGTATTGTTAATTTGTGACAGTCCTGAGGATCACAAATTAAACATCTGCTTTGAGTGTCAGCCTCATATGTAGGAAGTAATCTCTCATCAGCGTACCTTGTCAGGTGTGTGGGCTTAGCAAATGTTAAGCTGTTAAAGCTTCCTATGTGGTTTACTTTGCTTGTCCAAACCAGATTGGTAGTAGTGCTATTATTTCTAGTAGTAGTGCTGAATCCTCAGTGTCGCAAGGGAGGTGGTTTAAAAAACCTGCCTGTTAAAAAGAGAAATACAAGCAGCTTGTCTTACTAAGTGAATCTTAACATTACTTTTCCATTGTTGCAAGGACCCTGACATTTAATGATGTATTTGGGTTTATTCCTCCATCTTGGGGAAGGTGCTAACTTGCAGTTTTATGTAAGGATGTAACTGGTACGTGAGATCAGACTAAAAATAAAGGTTAACGTGATCTTTAGGGCATGGGAGCAACTATTAAATCATCTTTCAGCGGTAAGTTGGCTTAGATGCTTTCAGTGAGCTTGCATCTGCTTTCCTTCCCCGTTTACAAGTGCTAGTAGCTACGGCCAGGGTAGCAGCGTGGCTGTGCTGCTGCAGCTGGGGGTGGGCACGCTGGGTGCTGAGGAGGAGTCGGACTGGGCCGTACCCACCAGCACCGTACTTACCGCTCGCCAGAGCTGAGCGGGCTGGTTTGCTCCAGCGTTGTCCTTGAGGAGCAAATGCAGGAACACTTTGTGAGGGAACGGTAGGTGGCTCAGAAAGCTGAATAGGACTCCTTAGAACGTGGCTGAAAAATAAGCACATTTACAGACTTCCCCCCCGCCCCCGAACTAACTGGTCTGTGGCAATCTTCGGGGAAAAAAAATGTCTGTTACTGGCAATAGCTGTCATACGGATACTTACGTGAGATCAAGAAATTAACGGCTGTGTTCAGTGTTTGGAAATCTTGAGAGTCATATTAATTTCTCTTCTCGGAGGCAAAAATCGGCAAAGATCCTGGACAGACTGGTCTTGCAGACCCCTCCTGGTGGCAAGGGCCTTTCTCAGCTCAGTAGTCTCTTCAGCAGCTCGGTGTTTGAATTAACACTCGCAATACCATTACCTTGGAACTGCGTTGCAGGTTTATGCAACAGAGAATGCTGTAAATTCCAGTTCTGCCTGAAGTCTATAGCTTCGTTAGTGCGGAGCCTGAGACGATGAGGATGTATTTCGCATTTGACTCAGTCCTGTGCCAGAGGGAAAGGAGATAAATAGCTACCATTCTGATACTAAACATATCCAAAGTAAGTTAGTTTTCTTCACCAGAAGCGTTGGGCTGCCTGCCAGCGTTTGAAGCTGCAGTTCGATGCCTCCCGGCGAGCACGGGGCTGGCAAACACCGCTCAGAGCCGAGTTACCTCTGCGGGACGTGGGGGCAGCTGTGGCCAGTCTCTGCTCCTCCCTGCCGTGGCGCTCTCGTAAGAGCCGCTGCAGGTGATGTGAAGTCTGCTCTTACCTCCCTGTTTCTCGCGCCAGAGCCCGGGTTACCTAGTTCTTGAGCGAGCTCTGGGCTAACACCTCGAGAGGCTGGAGGAGGCTGTGCAGAGGGCCTGGCTTCCCGACGTGCAGCTGGGGGGCTGCGGGGCTGGGCTTCCTCGCTGGGTGCACCATTTGTGCTCCTCCCTTTTAAGGGATTTCTGTCCTGCTGTCCTCTCCCCTTGCTGCTGCCCCACCCCTGTAGGCAGGCATTGTCTTTCCTTCACAAGTGGGAGGAAGGGCATTGATAAGAGGGTCCACATCACTCTGGGACCTCTGTTCCCCCTTTTTTTGTGAGGTCAAGAAGTGCAAGGGGTCTAAAATGCAGCAAAGCAGCAGAAGGAATGCTATCTTATGACAGTGTCCTCCTTGTGCCAGTTTTCTTTGCTACTCTGTCCTTTCATTTCTTCACATCGACCTGTGCACTGTGGATTTACATGTACTCAGGAAAACAGTGAAATAAGGTGCGGGGTTTTTTCAACATTCCCTGAAAGACCCTGTTCCTCCCCTTTAGAAATGATCTGTAACCTTTGCCGTTGTGCAGTGTGTGGAGCGTTACAAGGCCACAGTTTGTGTATGAAGTTATAACGAACATCATTGCTTCTTGGGAAATGTGAGGTCTTTGTAGAACATTACAGGATTGTAGACTTTTGTAGCCCTTGCTTTGGCTGAGAGGCCACTTGGATTTGGCTTCACATTTGCTTTGAGGCAATGGGGGGATCAGCTTCTCTCTCTTTTTCAGTGCAGTTACTTCCTTTTGCACACTTACCCTGCAAAAGCACAAAATACTAGCTGAAGTTTTATCAGCGTTTCTGTATATGTAAAAACTATACAAGACTTGAGTGGTTCCTGTGGTTAAAGCAGGAGGTGTGAGTTGGCACAGACTTCTTTGGACAAACCACGTTGTCTCTTAGTGCATCTCCTCTGGTCTTTTTTGCATAACATAAACTTTTACGTTGTGTGTGTATCTGTTCAGCACCTCAGGCTTTAATGATAGCTTTACGGTATTACAATAAATAAATTTATGCTGTACATTAATAAAAAAGTGGTATTCTGTTTACCTGATGTCAGTTGATCTTTTCTGATAAATCTTCTATGGATTGTCTGCTAATGCTGCTTCTTATTACACCTTATGTTTGAATTTTTGTGGAACTGGAATTCCGCATTGGGACAAGCAGTACGTCATGCTTCTGATTGCTAATAAAGAGCTGAGCTAGAAGCAAAACCATGTAGTAAGGTAGTGCCTGTACCTGCTCTTGCTCTGGAGTAGTTTTCAGACGGAACCAGGCTCAGTGTGTAGGTGTTGTGCTCCCCTGCTCTCCTTGTTATCTTCCACTGAATCCCTTCAGTGCTTCCCACATGTAGGCTGGCATGACTGTTCTGCAGGACTTCGCTGAAATCCTTTGCACATTCTGATCAATGTTTTTCTTGCAGTTATCGCTGTGATGATTTTGTAGTCAATGATACCAAGCTGGGCCTGGTACAGAAGGTCAGAGAGCACCTACAGAACTTGGAAAAGTAAGTTGTTTGTTTCCATCCGGACTGCTTTGGGTGGACTTGCAATATTGCATCATTGAAGTAGTATTCAACAAGTATTACATGTTGAATATATCTATTTTGGTCCTTCTTTGTGTGTGATACTGTGTATATTTAAATACCCTTTTCATCACTGAGAAGCAGAGGTGCAGAATGAATGGATTTGGCTGATCTCATGTGTTTTGGTTCTTATACGGTAGATCTGGTAGGAGCAGTGTGTGGTGATACAGGAATTCAGATATCAATTATCTTTCTTGCTGCCTAGCTAATAATCACTGTCTTTTTTTCATATAAATGGGAGGGAATTTCCAGAACACAATCTATAGTTTTGTCAAAACCAGAAGAAGTTTCTGGAGCAGAGAAATTGAGGCAAAAATGCAGGTGGAAGTAGTCTTCATATTAATTGCATAGTTTGATTTCCTAACAGAAAGATTCAGAAGGCTTATGAATTTGGAATTGTACAGAAGAGATGTGTTTTTCCTCTGCCTTTATCTGGCGCCGTTCCACTGAAAAGCCAATAATACTAAAACCTTTGTGATGCAGATGCTGTGGCCAGAGCTAGAGAGCAAACAGTCTTGTCACAGTTTGCTGGGATGTCTTGTATGATACTAAGCGGAAGTAGGTGTGCATACAGTGCTTCCAAAGACGTTGGAGTGTCCCAGAGTTCAAACAGGCCTCCTGCTAAGGAAGTGCTGTGATTTTGGGAAGTCTCTGGATCCTCCCCGCGTTAAGGGTGTCACTTACCATGGTGGTAATAGGAACACTTTCATTATTTCCATTGTCTTTTTGATGGGTTTCTCGGGTATGTAATGAGACGTAAAGATGTTTAAGCATAATGAGAAGTGCATGTGAGTATTTCGGAAATGTCGAGGAGAGTTAGCTCCTCGGGAGGTAAATGGTACCATGGAGGCTTCCGCTGTGTGTAATGAGTTTTTGAATGAAAAAAAAAAAATCTGGAAGAAGTTATGGTTTGGTATTAAATTAGAGAGAAGCCATAAACTGGTAGAATTGAGGGGCCAGTAATTTCCAGTGATGTGGAAAAGAATAACTAATTGTTGTTATAACTTTGTATTAGTATCACACAAATGTTACAACCTCATGTATTTTTATTTAAGTAAGAGAAGTCAGCTACGAGACAGAAGTGCTAGCACTCAAGATGTTCTTGATTTTTTGATAACTTTGTTCTGATTTGTTGAAGATGTCTTTCTAAAGGCTTGGCTGATTCTTCTGACAGAAGTATGTTATGATGTTATGGAAAATTCTGTATGAAGCATTCCTTTGATTAAGGAAAAAGATCAATATTTCTGATGAAAAGTAGCATGCTACCGAGGCCACTCCTTGGGGTGCGTACTGTAGCATGCATAACTGAAAGCAGTTACCCTCGGGCATGAGTGTTGAAAATAGGATGTGCCGGTGTACTTCGAGGGAGATGCGGTCTGTTTTAAGACTGGAAACACATGTGGCGATCAGGAAGCTCTTTGCTGTCAGTAACTGTCTTAATGACAACTGATGGCAAAGGTCCTCACCGCATTAAATACAGGGATGATTAACTTTTGTCCATTTCACACAGTATTTTGTTTTTATAGTAAGTAACCTCTTTTCATTACTTTCCAACAGTTCAGCCTTTACATCAGACAGACATAGGAAGAGAAAACTATTGGAAAACTCATCTCTGAACAGCAAGTTATTAAAAGTAAATGTAAGTATGACGGATCCAGTACAGGGAGCGTAAGGGGTTTTTCTAAACCTCTTGGTGCTTATAGTTGGCCTAGACTTGAAGTACTTACAGTTGGTTACTCAGGTTCTGCTTGGTGCTCTTTGTCTTTCTCATCTCCTGACCCCCCCACCTACAAGAGTGATAAAAGTCTCACAAAAGAATGTTTTATACTCTGCTGTGTTTCTGTTGACCTGGCCTTTGAGCTTCCCCGTGCCTGAGAAGGGTTTCATGCCGAGAGGGCGCTTCAGGACGGTTTGAGCGTGGTGGGATCAGCGAAATTGTGCCCGTTGGGATTAAAACAGGGCTAGACAGAAGATTTTCTGAGCAGGCGAGGGTTGTTTGTCATTTTTACAGTGCAGAAGGCAGAGAAGCATGTGCACCATCTTTTTCTAGGTGGATAAGAGAGTCATTGGTAGGAAAAAGTAAAAAATTTTAACAAACTTTTAAAAGAACTTAGTAAAACTTGCTTTCAGAAGGAACTGTGGACTATGAAAGCTCTTCTCATCTCTGATCTCCCTGTTATTTTAACTTCCCATCTGCAGAACAGCACCCAGGAGAGGATGCTCCAGCCCTTGCTAGATATCTGAAGGCTGCATAGTTTGTTCCAGAAAAAGAATGCTCCAACCCAGATGTCTCTGTTTTCCATGGTGTGGGTTGAGGGAGTTTCTGATCTGCCTAATTTCTGCCAGATTTGAGGGCAGGAGAGGGGAGACACTGACCTAGCTGTATGTAGCTGCTTCACTTTCACCCCTGGCCAGGGCAGAGCTGCTGGTGCTTGAGGCTGAAGGGCCGCCGCGTCGTCACAGGGAGCTGAAGCAATAGCTGTCCTCAGCTACGAGGAGCCGTTACCCGAGCACAGCGAGAGCTTGTTCGTTAGAGGGGTGTGAATGGAAATAAGAGGGTAGGAGCAGAGCAGTCAGTTGCTGTTTTGCAAAGTCTGTAAGGATTTCGTTACTTTTAAAATGCGCTATCTGCAGTCAGTGTAGGGCCATCTGAATGGGCTGCGTGTGCTTCATGGACTGTCCCAGTCTGGGGGTGATTGAGGAAGCCTGGGAGAAATAGTGGGGTTTCCTTTGCTATGGCAACACGTGGCGTCATTGTCTGGAAAACTCAAAGCCAGTGAAAACCAGAAGAAACATTCTAGGCATCATGTAGATACAGAGAATGCAGAATTAGAAAGCATGAACTTAATGCTGCTTTTATTCTTCTGCGTCTGTGCTGTTTTCTCAGTTTGATTAACGCTTGAGTATTGCCCGTGGCAACAGATGATCTTTGTGGTGTTGGCACATGGGATCCTTATGGAGAAAAGACAGGGCACTGCTGTTTGTGTTAATGCCCTGCTGTCTCACCCTGGGCAAGAGCGGGAAAAGAGTGTGCTAAGGACACTGTGGCGTTTGTACTTCAAAAGTTTTCTTCCTTTATTGGAAAACAGGTCTGTCTTTAAACAATTTGTAATGAACTGATAAATTGCTTATGTAAATAATACTTCTTTTTTTTTTTAACTGGATATATGCAAATATGCTGCTGTCGTTAGTTCTTCACTAGGGATGATGTTTGTGGTAGATTTGGGGAGGAAAAAAAGTTTTACTGGAACGCTTTGGTAACCTAGGTTTGCGTGCAGTCTTGGTGTCAAGTAGTATGTTCATTTTGGGACACTGCTGCTGAAAGACAGGCTAGCTTTTAAATTCTGTTAGAACAATGAAGAATGCTTAGAAGTTCGATGAACTTTTGATGTGGTATTTTGTAGACAATGGAATGTGTCCCAGTGCTGTGAATTCTAGAAATCATAAATGCAGCACTGTCCACATTTCTCTTCCCTCTCCTCCCAGCCCACCCTGAAGATTCACCCTGCTGACCTTGACTTCAGCAAGGCTTTCGACACAGTCTCCCATGATATCCTCCTAGGGAAGCTGAGGAAGTGTGGGCTGGATGAGTGGTCGGTGAGGTGGATTGAGAACTGGCTG
>Ga0065711_1003265_pt1 | contig 28868 bp, 17 predicted proteins | sample Hoacrofraction12_FD_59098 | JGI IMG/M metagenome (GOLD analysis project Ga0065711, IMG submission 59098) | Hoatzin crop microbial communities from Cojedes, Venezuela - Epithelial fraction 12 v2 (version 2) | ecosystem: Host-associated > Birds > Digestive system > Esophagus > Crop | place... | reverse complement strand
CATATATGTTTTACAGACAGTGATGTAAGTTTTAATTAGTAAAACTCCCTGAAATATTTAAAACTCCCCAGGTGAAAGAAGCGATATTAAAAAATAGCAGGAGAGTCTTACATTGTATATGAACACGAACTTTGTAGATCACTGTAGTGGAAAAAAAAAAAAGAAGTGGCAGAGACAAACTCGGGCTGGGACTGCAGAGGGGAGACAAGATGTCTTTATCACATGCAGGCCATAATATTAATACATTCCTATCCAAGTGCTATTTTTGTATGTAAAATGATATTCCAAATTATGCAAATATTTCTGCTTCTGAAGAGTGAGCCATTTTTTTTCAGGTGTACCTGCAAATGGCAGTAATTGAGAAACTTTACCTAATTTCTGAAATCAGCTGTCATAGTAGAGGAAATACTGCCATTTAAAATTCTGCCCAAACATACGTCCAGGTGTCTACACCAGGTGTCCTCGTATCTCCTTCAGCCTGCATTTTTGAGTCTGGAAGCATGTTTATCTAGCTTCTTGTTACCATAACTGCTCATCTAAAGTCAACTGGAGTCTCCTCACCTGTAATTCACCTAAGTCAAAATATTATTACAAAGTCATTACTTACTGTTATTTAGGTACAGTTATTTATAGTGTTACAGTGTTTTGAAGGAAGACTCTATTTAAATAGTGAACACGTGTCCCTAATGAATTGCAGAGATGTCCACTCATCTGTTTTCAAGTTGCTTATTTCCTTGCTGTTGAGGAAAGTAGTGCAATACTATTTTTTAACCAGTGTTTTTAAGCTTAAAGGTTACTACTGACTGTTAAAGAGTACCTCTTGATGGAGAGTAGTGTCATTCCATGCAGTGACTTGCGGTTCGATATAAAGTTCTTGTAAGTACTCATGATGGCAGCCCCTGGGTCATCTCGTCATTAAGAGGATTCCATTACTAAGTTTGCTAAGTGGCTAAGTTTAATGGACATACTAGAGATCCTGTTTTTACATTTGGTCTTACACAAGTAAAAGTTAGCAAAGGGAAGCCGGTTAGCTTCTTGAAAGAGGCAGCACTCCCTTCTCCAAGGGCAGAAGTGGAATGCACCATTCTGAAGTCTTTGTTCGCTTAACTCTCCACTGAAGTCAGTCTTGTAGTTTCCTTTGGAAGATGCAGCTTTTTAACGAGTTGTCTGCATAGGCTAGGAAATGTGAATCTAGTAAAAACATTTGTTTGACATCTGATCTTAAAATTGTTATGATTTTAATCAAACTGTGTGATAAAAAGAAATTGCCATGTTCTAGTTTATGAATGTGATATATTTGTAGTTGTGCACTCGTATTTCTTTAGCTTTAGGAAACAATCACAACACCACAGATATTTTCAGGTACTTTTGTATAGTTAAAGAGCCATAATAAATATGTTATGGTTACTTAGCCTAATTCAGTAGAAAATATACCAACACTTGTGCCAGAATATTAAAAGAACCTGTTCCACAGTAAATATTGTACTGTTTTAGAAGCATTCCTACTGACTGCATTTTTTTTTTTGAAGTGCAGAAAAATATTTCAGCAGTTTCTCTAGGAGGACAAGATATCCACGTATTCCCAAATGTTACTGACTGGTACTGATGTCTTGCAAGTTGATATCCTGCTAGCTTCTCCCTCTGGTTCCTTTTAATGGAACTCCTACCCAGACCTGTCTCCTGAGCTAATCTGCAGCTTGGTGCAGGCGTTACGACACTCCTTCTCAAGTACCATCTCCTAAAGCATGTAGAGCTGTAACAGAGAATTCTGTGCTAGCTGTATTACTCAATAAACTCGTCGAAAGGATACTATTAACTATTAAATTCTTCAGGGATGCAGAATAGTTTTTATGGAATTCTTTTTAAGTTTTGGTACAGAGGTACCACTTTCTTCATTATCAAATTCTGTTGGTTTTTTTTTTAATAAAGAGCGAGCAGTTTTCCTTGCAGCTGTCACGCTTTACATCCTTTCCCTGTAAATAATGAGTTGGAGAGTTAATTTTAGCACTACCACATTATAACTCAGAAACTTCATCGTTGTTCATTATTGTTAGAGGAGTGAAAATGAATAGTTTGTTATTTTCAGCACAAAAGCTTGTTAGTTTTGTTTCTGGCTGCATTGCTGCCTCCCTGCAACACTTCAGACAGGTCTGTGTAACTCTGTAAAACTCAGTATACTTGCTGTACTACATCACTGCTGTGAACTGTAGTGCTCCAATATATCTGAAGTACTGGGCTGTGTGTTGTAAGAACAGCAGTGTATTGCAAGAACAGTTAAAACTGCAAATTCCAACTGACTGATATTTTTAATGATGTAGTAGTATTTCAGTTGTTTGGGGTTGGTGCCTTTGGAAGAACAGCACTGCCTAGCAACTCATGTTAATACATATAGTATTCTTGTAGTGGATGATTTCATCAGGGGAAGGGCTGTGACATTATTTATAGCTTTTACTCTGTTTGCTCAAAAGGAATTTTACTATGCAAGCTCTGTTCAGAAGTTACAGATTTTTCCTTTTCCAAGGATAAAAGATATCCTTCTGTCTTTAAAAGTGTATTTTCACAGAATTTAGAATTAGATTTGAGACAAGGTATGAGGCATTCATTTTCTCTTTGTGTTTCTGTGAGAGAGGAGTAGACTTAAAAGTAGCGTGGTTCCATGCAAAAATTTTGATTCCTCAGTCTTTGGATTATCATACTGCTTGTGGGTGGCAAAGCTCTGAGTGAAAAATCCCGTCTTATATGCAATCATTAATTAACATTCTTTTCAAATGTTAAAGTTATTGTGTCTATAACACTGATTTTTACCAAATGAAACTGTATTAGAAAGATTTAGAGAAGCTTTCCCTGACACCTTTCTTACATCTTTTAAATAAGAAAGCCTTTGGTGTTAATAGGTTCAAGTTTGCCAGAATTAGAAATGAAGGGATCTAAATATATGTATTTGAAGTGTTCTCACCCGAAGCCACCATCGTATGTGGCTGTATCAGCTGTCCTTTCCACAGTGGTATAAAGAGCCCCTAAAGTGGATTAATCAAACTTCCTTGCCATACAAGCCTCGTATTAGCATCTCCATTGTGAGCCATTGAATGTAGGGCATAGGACCCCAGCCCACGTACCTGCTAAGAGAGAAGCAGGGGCTGGACAACTTCATTAGCTGTTTATAAAGGGGACAAATGATAGTCTCTCTCAGAAGCCCCATTCCTCTGCATGGGATAAGATTGGATTAATGGTGCAGCTGCATCTTAGATTGACCGAACAGTATCAGCCTCATAAGGTCGCAGCTGGACCGCTTCCTTCTGTGGTCATAACTGTGGATTACCAGCAGTCCATCTGCCACTGTGCTTCCACTGCCAATTAGATGATATACCCATGGCTTAGGGGAGCACTTGAATGGTTTGCAAGCTACATACTGCTAAAGAACCTCTGCTTAGAGCCTTCCTTCCCCCAGCGAGCACAGAGCGCTGTTAAATTAGTGCACCACCAAGAACACTATGCTCTGGGTATATCTTCATGCATCCCACTAGTTATTCTACCCGCCTTAAGGGGATGGCCCAATTTCAGCACCCCCTTAGGAAAAAGCGAGTTTCTTACATGACTGAGTATTGCCTATTCTGAGTTTTTAGTCAGTGTCTTTTGTCAAGACAGATTTCTTCTTGTGGAAGAGAAGGAAGACAGACTCCTCTAAAACGCTGATTAAAACCCTGTGCAGTTGGATGTTTTCAATTGCTGAGGTGTATTGAATATTACAAAAGTCTTGAAGGAGGGAATTGCTTGAAAATGTGAAAGACAGATGATGGAGATGGAATGTAGGCAGTGCAGAAAAAATCATGTGCGAGTTTGTGAATGCTCAGTACCAGCACTAACAAATATGTTGTACAGGCTGCTGCCTGTATTAGGATACATAGAGGTAAAAATTGTCTATTCAAGTGAGGAAGTATAGGACTGTGGTTCACAAGTCAGCATGAGCAAGGAACACTGTCTTGTGTAGAAGGCAATATACCCAGGAACTGAAGAAGTACCTCCTGCTGGAGGATTTACACAGGAGCTGGGTCAGGATGCTTATCTATCTACCAGAACGTCTGTACTTACACATTGGAATTTCTCATCAGCAAGAAGCCTTTGGCTGTTTTGTAGTCTGGGACTGGGGAACAGCAAGCCAATGAATGAGTCATATTAGATTAATCCCATCAAAACCTTCGCTTTTGGTTCTGCACTACACTGCTACATATATTTAGTTACATATTTGCATATATACATACATGTGTATAATAGATGCAATGCATACAATATATTTACATATATTTAAACAGCAAATATGCGAAAGATAATTCCTTCAAGGAATGTTTTGGAGACCTTCAAACAATTTATTTTGACTGTATTTTACATCCTTATACGAATAAAACCAAATGCCTTCATTTCTCTCCAGTGAGAGAGATCTATGCAGAGACCTAAATGCATTGAAAGATATTTCCTATATCTAAAACTGTTGCAGTTACCAATGCTTTCTATTAATTTGAGCCTATGCAAGCCTAGAAGTAAGTTGTTAGATGCCTTAGAAATCTGGGAATCTGCTTCCTCTGATGGGACTTGCAAGACAAACTTTCTAATCCCACAGTGAAAGTAAGTTATTGCATGTAGAAAATACCTGTCCCATACCCAGGTCACCATCAAGTAGTGATGCACTGTGGGGCTAGGGGTTTTCTGTTTGTGGAAGGAACCACTCATGTGACATTTACTTTTAAAGAAAGGCATTTGTCTGGCCATGCTTAAGGAGTTTAGAATATCATAGCAAATCCCAAAGAGAGAGGCGAGTGGGAAGAGAGGATGATGAAGCTACCCCATAACAGATACATCTGCCATACAGCTCTGTAATTCCTCACACTGAGAACACCTCTGAAGATGTGGTGATAATTTGGTGTGGGGAAAGTCATCCCAGAACAAATTTGCATCAGTTTAACACTACCTTTTGCCTGGGTTTGTGAAAGCAGAGGGATTCTGGGCACCTACGGTGCACTACCACCCTGGGAGTTTGAGGCTCTACTTAAAGCTGACAGCTATGGGATAAGAAGGTGTTTTCTTTCATCGTTAGCCAGCTTTCTCTAAAATGATAATTAGTTTCAGGAAGAGAATTTCGAAATCTGTCCTGAATGTATATCTGTGAAAAGCTTTCATGTTCGTGTTGTCTGGCACTACACACACACAGCCACCTCCTCCTGAGTAGGCCCCGGTGTTGTCTTTATTCAGATCATATGATAATATGGTGGGGGAAAAGAAAAAAAAAAAAAAGCTGTTGAGACAAAGGGGAAGACTTGCAATGTCAAATGCAAATTATATCTTTTAAACAATGTGTTATAAATACGGTATTCGTGTACCATGTGCAGTCTTTAATACCCAGCTACACAATACTGTGAAGGAAATATATCTCTCTGTGAGACCGATAAGACATAAACATCTTTCACTCATCTAAATTGTTTCTTTTAAGTTTTATCTCTTAAAACAAAATTAGATATGTATATTCATTTGCATACAAAAGAACCTAGGTATTCGTGTTAACTATAGATAAGTAAAATGGCATATATGCCAACAAAAGAGGAAGTCCAGGTTCTGTGTAAATTTTCATTTACTGTTCTTAATAGAGTTAGCTAGGAAAATGGAATTTCTTTTTGTGGTTAAAAAAGTATCCTCAGGCAAAAGGAAAGATCAGGTATGGAATGTTCGTGTGACCGTACATATCAGAAGAGGATCTCTTCAGAAACTTCAAATACTTCATTTCGATGAAGTTGAAATAGTGTAATAGAAACTACTTTTACCATGTAAAGTAGTGTAATGTCATTTTACATGTATGTACAATTAATGTAGCAGAAATTAATAGAAATTAAACACAATGGAAAATGGAACATTTCATGTTCATTAAAATGAGAACATGTATATTGTTAATACCATATTAGAAAATCAAAATCTAATTTGCCTTTTTGCATGGAAAATTATCACATTTTCATTGTGCAGTTCAATGTGAATATATAACCAGCTCTCTTAATGAAAAAGCTTTATTGATAAAAATATTTACACAAGCTTTGTTCCTTAAATTAGAAAGGTAGTTTAGTATGTGGCGGAAAAAAAAATGATTAAAAAATGAAATAAATAACCAAAAAGAGTTTATATCTATCATCATATTTAATTATTTGACTGTATGTATTTTTGCTAGTATTATCCTGTGTTGGTTCTGACTGTGCATCTCACGTGTAGGACTAGTCCAAAGAAAGAGGCACATCTGAGGATTATGTTCAAATCTGTAATCCTTTAAATCCCTATGGCTTCCTTTTATGAAAAAGCCTGATTACCAGAACACTTAATGGGAATCCTAGAACAATTTGGATCAGAAGGGACATTTACCGACCATCTTTTCTAACCTCCTGATCAAAGCAGACTTCAGCTAAATCAAGTTGCTCAGGACATTGTCCAGCAGGGTTTTGAATCTCTCCAGAAATGGCAATCCCACCTCTCTGAGCACCTGCTCCACTGCTTGACTACCCCGATGGGGACATAATGTTGCTAAGGGCTAACAGGAATTTTGTGAGTTGCAACTCGTGTCTAGTGTATCTGGGCCTTTCACCACGTGTGTAGAGTCTGGGTCTGTCTCCTCTATACTCTCCCATTATGTAGCTGAGAACTGCACTAAGATCCCCTGTAAGCTTTCTCTTCTCCAGGCTGAACAAGCACAGCTCGCTCAGTCTCTCCTCAGTCAGATTTTGTCTGCTGAGAGAGGTCCAGGTTCAATTCCATGCTCGGTCAGGTAATATTTGAAAGTCCATTTCCTTTCCTAGCAGAGGGTCCTAATCCCCCGGTTGGTTGTACGTGTTTTCTAATAGGAAGAACTCTCCAAAACCTTTTAAAATACACTGCTTTGAATAGAGTAATTCAAGAATGACTGGATCAGAGAATGCGACTTACTAGTTTAGTGAGCAGGGCCGCCAGCTGAGAGACCTGGGTGCCGGTCTGCTCCTATGTCAAAGATTAGAGTGATATTTTTCGGTATAATGCAATCATTTCATCCCTCATCTCTGTTCCTTGATTGAGCTGCTTCCAGCTGCTCCAGGTCCCTGCGTTCCTCACCGTAACAAACCTCGCAGCTGCCCGGCTGTCCTCCCTTCTTCCTGTGAAGAGACAACAAGCACAGAGCAGTTTGTTGTCACTCTCTGATTTTTGGTCTTGAAGTGTTCCAGCTGGGCTACTGGGTTCCTCCTTGTACTCGTAAAGGATTTGTCGTACTTTGGCCTCTTCCATATTCTACATGGCACCTTGATCCTCGTCCTGCAAGTAGTTCCACATGACTGTTCTAATCACAGAAGTAAATACATCTGTAAAGTTTTTAGTGAACTGAACAGATCATAAGCATTTGCCTATTAATTCATTTGTGGGAAAAAAACCAAGGTGTTAATATTCTCTGTATTTTCCTTACACACCCTTACGATTCAGGAGGACCTATAGGTCAATTAAACATTGTATTCACTATTTTCTTGATTATTTGGGGATTATAAAAATCAAAATACAAAGTTAAATTCTTACTGCAAAATTGTTACATTTTGAAACAAATTCAGAGGATTTGTGGCTTTTCATTTTTCCTTCCTTCCTTAGTTCAGTTGAGTAGAATGAAACATTTTTTTGCCTGATTCATTACTTACAATAATCAAGGTCATCATCAAAATTAGATAATGGTAAATTTTGAAAAAATATTGCTGCTCACATCTCATTACTGGTTTATTCTCCTGTTGGGGGGGCAGGAGGGTGTTGGCTGTTGGGTTTTTTTTAAAGTGTGTGGGTGCGTTTTTCTGAAGCCCAAGACCAGTGACTAACTTAAGCCAGAAATTGAGCAGCCAGGAGCTTTGCAGACATGTAGGTCTGCCAAAGCTTCTCAAATTCCTTTTTACTGCCATACCCTGGAGGCTTTCCTGGAGAGCCTGTCAATCACACTAAAATGCATCAAGGTCTTCTTAGGTGGACAAACAAGAACTAAACTGTAACCACAAAATTAACTTTCTCTGGAAGCAAAGGCAGGAGTCAGCCCTTTTCAAACGAACATTGTTACATTAATCTGACACACCACATAGCTCCAGTTTTTTCACACTGTCAGTCAGTCACCAGGGCTGCCCCTCAACCACTGCATCAGCAAAGAAGATCTATCAGTGCGACGCCCCCTTTGACCTGAGTTGTTCTTGGGTTTGGTGCTGTAACCCTCACTTGCGGAATCTCAGATAACCTGCTGTAGGAGTTCATACAAAGCAGGAGCTAAGAAACAAGTAAGCAGAGTTTTTAATGGTGTCACTATAAGCAAACCTCAAAGCGTGTGCTGAATACCTGGATTCAAGGAAGAGCGCTTAGCAGCAAGACTAGTGAGCTGTGTGTCCGTGACTGCAGCTGTACCTTACTTTTCCATCATCTTTTCCTTCTCATTTGCCATTCCCCTCTGTATTTTCTCTGTCTCTTTTCTGATTCACTGTTTCTGAAGTCATGCTGTACTTTACCTGTGAGCTACTGCTGATATTTTGAAAATGGAGTGTAGCCAAATAACTATTCTTTTTGCTTTGATCTCATGTGATGCTGATGAACCAATCAACAAGTAACCACAAAGTGCAAAAAGACCGTTAAAGTTTGAATATGCAATGAGTAGAAAGGAAAGTAAAAACCACAGAAAATCAGAACTGTTGTTTATGCTGGTAGAAATCAAGACCATTTTCGTTAACCTCCACCTTCATTTAAGAAGTTTGTACTCATTTTGCACTCAATTCTTGTAACTCTAAGTTAAATGAGTCCCCATCCCAAGCCTTTTACTCACATTCCTTTCTCCTTCTCCCGTTCTAGCCAGTTCTGCTAGTATTGGGGTGCCTTCTTGTACAAGTTTTGGTGTTACTGAAAGTGCTTCTGAAGTCTCTGTGACAAAAATGAGAGCCACACATTTCCTCCCACAAAGGGAAGGAAATGAAATCCCGTGGTATCAGGAACACTGCTTTCAAGATTCAAGCAGCATCGCAGCATTTTTGTGAAATTCATTGTTTTGTCTTTATCAGAGAATGCAAGAGCACAATAAAAATGAAATAAATAGTGTTAGCGCTTGCTCTGAAGCAGGAAGTTGATAATTAAAACAAAGAGAAGGCACCTAAAAGAAATTGTAATAAACCACCCCTTTGTAAAGTCAGGTGAAAGGGTTTATGCATCCTTGGCTATAGACAAATATTCATAATCTCTAGATCAGTCTTCCATACAGTTGTAGCTTTACTTTGTTGTGACATCAATACAAAATGTGTGTTAGACTTCTTAAGATAAAGAATAATTTTATAATCTAATGCAGGTTTGCGTATCGAGGCCCTAAGCAAGGAACAACACAATTCAGTGGGATCCTGCCAACGTTTTTCTTTTTTAATTCTCTTGACAATTACTTTCTCCATGGTTGTTCTTTAGAAATGCTAGTTCCTGAAGTGGGGATAACTTGTAAAGCGCTTTATTAAGTCTTCACTAGTTCTTGCTGCAAAACATAGTGCCTTGAAAAATACTTCTCCTATCTTTATTTCTTGTCTGATAGTGTTGACAGTACACAGTTTAATGTCAATGTGAAATTCCATTCTTGAGCATATTACATTTCAATATAAAGCACATAAACGTGAAATTGAATGACAGAAGTTTTCTATGAGCAGAACTTCACTGTCACTAACACCATACTACTTCTGGTTTGCATCCTCAGTTGATTTCAGTTGCTTCATATTTGTGTCTCAGTCCATTCAGGAGAGACAGAAGAGGTTCCGTGCAGCGTGTTGCTGTTTGGATAAGAAATAGAAAGCAGAATAAAAGTATTAATTATTGATAAATTAATTATTGAGAAATTTACCAGTTTGGTTGAATTGGATTATTCAGGTTCCTATAATTTGTTTTCTGTGAGGACTTTTTAACACTGGAAAGTAACATAAAAAATACAGATGAGGCATTGGAGACTCTAAAAGGATAAAAGCCCTAAAAGGATATCCTAAAAACCAGAAAATATTATTTTGAATTCTCTGTTGCAGATTGGAGTAATACTCAATGTTACCAAATGTATACTATTGCAAACCAGAGGTGGTGAACTAAAGGTGATCTCCATCGCACACATGTAATTCTCACAATGATGTGTGATCTGTGGTTTTTGGTCTGCCTTAGAGGACCCATTGCTAAAGACAGGAAAACAATTGCAGTTATTGACAAGGACTGTTTTGTTGTTAAGGAAAAAATAGTTACAACATGAGTCTGAAAAATGTAGAAAACCACAATAAACAGGGATTAAGTCAGTTACATTTGCAGACTTTCTTACACACTTCTTGTGGAGAGTTTTTATTAAATTACATCTTCAGACTGAGTGTCACTGAATCAGTAATGCTCATTAAATGATTTCAGATTAAAGCATTTTCCACAAAATAATTATGAGTCTTCTTTTAGCATATCATAGACAGCCAAAATAGATGGGCAAAGTAATTAATGTATGAGTTAATCCTGCCTGGTGTATCATAAGTAGCCTAAACAATGCAAAAAGGTGAGTAATTCTAATTGTTCGAAAGGCAAATAAGGTATTTACATCCTGTTTCTTGCACAATCTGTGCTCGGATTGTTAATATAATAAAAAATTGCATCAAATTTTAGATTAGAAGTCCACCAGACTTAACAGCATGTCTGTGACAAAGGCCAGTGACAAACCTTTAGGTGAACACAGGAACAGAGCTAAGATAAGGTAATGCATTCACTGTCCTCCACTCAGCCCTGAATCAATTTTTTTTTACCGATATTAACTTCTGGTATCCCTAGAGTCCTGTGGTGGCATGTTCCATAATTATCTGGTTGGTGTGAAAATATTTACTTCTATATTTGAGAAATTTTCTGTACATCCTCTGGTTCTGGTTCTTACATTGTTGAGAAATAGTAAATCTTTCTTAATTTCTTACTTTTCTCCATTCTTTTCTTTTTCATATACTTTTATCATGTTCCCGGTTCAAGTGCCTCTTCTTTAAACTGGGGACTCCTTATCTTCTGGTAGGGTCTGTTCCTTTGATCTTCCCATCACCTCTCTGTATATGTTCTCTTGTTCGAGAAAATCTTTTTTGGACAGGCACATGGCAGAACTGCATGCAGCGTTCAAAATTTGGGAGCTCCATAGATTTATACAGTTGCTTAATGATGTTTTTCATTTTGTTCTCTATTCCTTACCTAATCATTTCTGACTTCCTTTTGCCTTTTTGACTATATATAGCACTGAACTTTTGTCTTCAGAGAATTGATGACTACCAGATTTCCTTCTTCTGTTGTTTATGAAGTCATATAGACCCAATCTTGTGTGTATGTAATTAGAATTATTGTTTCCCATATGCGTGGCTTCATATCTGTCAACACTGAATTTTATCTTAAGTGAATATCCAGTTACTCTACCTCAAGAGATAAATTTGTAACTTTTTAACCCTATTTCTAGTTTTTACTACCGATTAAAAATTGTGTCTTGTCCAAAAAAATTGTGGACAACAATGTTGCTCACCCCTACCATAGATCAGTGTGTGTATGGTGAATAGTATAAATCCCAAAATGCACTTTGTGGGATACCCACTAGTAATGCATTTCTGTTGTGAAAAATAATAATTTAGTCCTACCCTTTGTATTGCATCTTTTTAACCAGCTATTATTTTACTAAAGGATCCTTCTGATTACAGTTTAGATTCTTTCAGGGCTTTGGTGAGCAAACTGTTAAAAGCTTTTGTAGCTACAAGTGCACCACACCGGTGGGTTGCATTAAAGCTCCCAATCCTTTCTTTATCAGAACCATTTATGAGTCCTGTCCACAAAGAGAGAAGTAAAGTTTGAAACAGTATATACATAGGAAGAAGCTATTTTGTCCTAAGCTACAAGAAGTGCAATAGTTCATTGAATTAATTAAAGGAAAAAACTCAGCTGAATACCTTTGGCAGCACTGTTACAAATTTCATCTCACTGTGTTTATTAATCCCTTGGTGATGGTAGTGTGTTGCTGGAGCTGTGGAAAGTAGCAGCATCTTGTTTCTCCTTGCTTCGCTTGGAATTTAATTTCTTCTCTTGGAAGGAAGGAGCCATACTGATAAAAAAAGGGGAGTACTACTCAGTTTGGAATTGGCAAGAAGAAAGTGAGTGCTTTTGCTTGATTCGAATAAACAAGTTTTTTTCACCATTGCTAAATTAAAATAGAAAGCACATTTCTTTCAGAGCCCTGAGTTGATTCTGGTTATCAGCTCCAGTCACCATTTTTTTTTTTAATTTTACTGTTGTTACATTCCTCTAACTATGGTAGTGCCCCATTGTGCCTTGTGCTTTGTGCCTAGTGCTTTATAAACACAAAGGGAAAAGGCAAACTAGGTCTCAAAGACCTTGTTGTTGAAGTCAAGACAGGACACAGAAAATGGATACAGATAAGTAGATGGAAAATGAACCAAATACAGGCTGATAATGTCGCTTAGCAGTTATTGGCGTTCATTTGTTGGAGGGTTTGAGGGAGAAATCACAGAGGAGGCGGATTTTGAGAAAGGTATTGTGTCAGGCCTGCAGAAGTTTACAAGGTGATCCTTTCAGCTGGAAGGGACTGTACAGGAGAAGGTGCAGCATGTAAGAGTTTCATGGTGGCAGATAAAATGGGGACAGATGGTGATGAAACCTTTGGCTTATATTTTACTAGGCTGATTTTATTAATATTTGTAACAGAGGAGAGTAGATGATACCCAAAATCCCATACAATTTTTTAAGGAGAGCGTGTATGTTTGTCTGCTCTGCATTTTACTATATTTTTACCATTACACCAGCTCACTTCTCAGAATTTCTTGTGCTAGTCTTGAGATTGTTGTGGATATTAGGCTTCTCTTTTCTGAGACTGGTATAGCATCTTGTCTTTCCTCATGTAGTGATGGTAACACTCTATCTGTAGTAAGCTGATCATTTTTGCTTTCCCTACATAAAGAGTTTCATCTTAGGTAATCGTCATGGCAGCTTCCATCTGTGTTTTTTTTTCCTTTGGTTGTAGATCTCGTTTCCTTGAGGAAGGAGGAGACATCAGAGTAGCTATGAAGTGTCTTTTCCAAGAGTGAAGATGATCAGATATTTAAGTCTTTTTTTCTGTCCAAATTTACTTCAAATCTAAGAGCATGAGTGGTGGTAGTGATGTGAAGTACTATGGTTGTGCAAGTTTCTTAGATCTTGTATAACTAGAGTCTCCCAGGGATCAAGAGATCCAAGGAATGGATGAGTTGCAGAGACTGCAGCACTGCAACACTGTCAGCAATATCTGGAAACTGCAGATGTAAAAAATGTTATATTCAGCTAAAGTTTACTTGACTAAGTCCAGTGGGTGTTTTCGTTCACAATACAAAAGTCTGGCTGGTATTGCTCTCTTCCTGTAACAGTTGTTTCAGTTTTGAACTTTTCCCACAAGACCTATTTCCAGAATTAGATTCAGATTGAGAAGTACGGTACAGTTGTTACTGTCATAAAAACAATCTGCTATAGCTTGATTATGGGACCGGAACCAAAAATGAAGGAAATGAGAAAATGTTAGCGTAATTACTTTAAGAAAATTAGCTGAATTTTTATAAAATTTGAGCTTTGTGTTGTTGGTGTAATAAGCAAGAACTCTGGCTTTCCTTGGGTAGGATACAATTTTTACTGTAAATTAAAGGATATTGCCTGTAACAGCAGATGCTTGAGATGTGCACCCTACGGAGCATGGGGGTTTTTCATAATCCCACTGAGTGCCTGGTGTCGTATGTTTTACCACCTGGTGGATTTTCGCATATGGATCAGTATCACTATAATGTTGCCCAGGGCAATTCTCCTAGTAACTTTTCTTTAAAAAGCTTGTTAAGTAAGTGTTGTTACCTGTTCAGCAGTACATTGTGCATATACAAGAGTTCTTGGAGAAATTGCTGAGCTTATGAGATTGACAGCGATTAAAGGTTCTGTGGATGGAGATGGTACTCGCAGGTCCACTGCTGGACAAGGGAAAGCAGTTTCCTGGCTTCAGTGAGAGTGCGATGTCTAGATAGCTAATTGGACTGGCAGCTGGTTAAAGAGAAGCTGCTGATCCCAGGCTGAAGAGAGGGAAGGCTTGTGACAAAAAGCTGCTTCTGCCTTCCTGAAGCATTGCTCTAGTGCTGAATTGTCCTGAAGTGCTTCCCTATGGTCTGCACAGCTGTGAAATAAGTACGATACGTGCCTTATGGATGAAGTTTCAGTGACCATGCTGTGGATGCTGTCATTGTCACTGTGCAGGTTCTGGTTCCACAACCCAGCTATGCTGGGAGTTGCCCATGGTTGGCAGGTGGCGGGAGTAGCTGTATGTGCTTTCAGCTCAAGGCTAAAGAGGCTCAGAAGAGGAGCTATGCATGACGTAGTGTGTTGCCATCCATCTGAGGTGGAAAGAGGTAAAAATACATCCATTTCGTGTTATCACTTTGATAAGCCCGTCCTTTCATTGAGTTGTTCATGTGTTTGGAGATACATCTCAGATTCTACTTGAAATACTATATTACTTATTAATTACAATCAGATACGAAGGAGGGGGGAGATTTAAGGATGCAAAGATATACAAGTTTTGTTTTATTTATGGTACATGAGTGAAATTTTCCTGTCTCTGATATAAAAAAGTTCGGACTAGATTATCTAATGGTCCCTTCTGTGTTTATGCACTGTGAAGTAATAACCAGTTTTGTTACGAAGTCTACAAAGTAAATTAGTGTTGATCAGAAAGGGACTTGTTAAGTTTCTCCATTTAATCTCCTTAAACTAAAATAAAATGAAAACTGAGAAACAAAACCGTTGTTCAGGAGTTATTTTTGCTGTCCATCAAAAATCACAAAATCGGGAGTTAAACTTCATCTGCAGGTAGGATGTGACTTGTTACTATTTATCTTGCACTCTTTCTTGGCTAGACTGTAATATTAACATTAGTGAATTTTGAAATCCATAGTAATGAGCATTTATTGATGGGTTTTTGTTGCACATCTAAATGCTTAGGGTAGTGCAGAGTCCCGTGAGTAGCTGACATCCAGCTGACCATAAGCGCTCTCCTTCTCAGCATCTGTCGCAAACTAGTGTGTTCATGGCAGCTCTAGTGACTAACGCAGGTAACTTCTGAGCTGAGATGAGCAAAGAGGCACACACTGCTCATTACTGAAGGTACTCTTAGCAGGTTTTTAGGGCAGAGTACTTCAGTTGCTTTCAGTCATGGGGACACGCTGTCATGAATGGAGTGGCAATCCAGCAGCTTATTGAAGGCCACATGTCACCCTAAATGCTTTTGCATGCAATATGACCCAACACCATGCGTGCACTTACTACTTCTATTAACAACAAGACTTTAGTTTCAAAGGCCTTTTGAGCTTTAGTCACAGACTAAGATACTGCTGAGCTTGGTACTGTATCGGTACAGAACACAACCATAGCTCCTGCCCAAATGGCTTGTTATCTAGGTGTAAGATAAGAGACAACAGGTAGATGGGGTACATGGGAGACTTTGAGGCAATACTGATCAGCATAATGAGCAGTAATATCAGTCGTTTGAAAAGGGTGTCTGCAGGCAGGGATTTGAAGCAGAATAGTGAGCTATCAGTAGGGAGGTTTACAGAAAGCTCCTCCCATGCAACACGAGGGGAGACAAACGTGCTTGTTTGAAAATCTAGTGGAGGCTGGTATAAAATTTTTATCTGGGGTGGGAATCATTTTTACATACTGAATGAGAGTTAACAAAGACACAGGCTTTAAGAGTTAGCACAAGTTGGTTATGCTTAATGCAGTAGGCCTCTAGAAGTGGAAGGAAACATAGATGAGATAATAAGCTCCTATAAATTGTGCTTGAAGATATCTAGAAGATCTTTCTGGTGGACAGATATGAGCTGGATCATTATGTTTTCCACAGAGGAAAAGTCCTTGAATGAACAGATATGAGAAGATCAGAGTCTGTCAAGCAGTTATTTCTGTGTAAAACCCATACCTTAAAGATACTATACAGGAGGAATCTGGAAAATTTAAATGGAGGCTGTAGGCAAGGAATTGGAGAAAGGCTTGGTCTAAGGCAGAGTCGTATGTCAGGGAAACAAGCCAAATGGGCATGGAGTCCACCATCATCACGATCACAGACATCTGACAGAGCTTGAAGGAAAAATTAAGAGTCTTGGACATGTTATTTTGTGATGTTATCTAAGCATAACTCTAGGGGAGACAGAGTGAGATTTTAGTTTAGACAGAAACAGACAGATCTGGAAAAAAGAGGCATATACATCCAAAGCAGTTCTATAGCTTAATGAATTACTATTATAGTATCAGAATCAAGATCTTGTCTCTGACAGGCCAGTCAGTCCTGCTGAGAAGCAACTCACTGTTGTGAATAATTCTTCTGAAATTAAGAGTGACAGAAAATAGTCTTTAGAAATGCAAGTCAATTTAAAATGTCACTTGCTTGTGCGAAGTATGTTGAGATCAAACATATACTATAAAGTATGATGTAAACCAGTTAGCTGTATTATGTGGTGTCTCAGTGAAACAGCCCCAGACAATTAGAATCATCCAGTTGTACACGTATGAAGTGAAAATAGTTGTTGATTTGTCAGTTCCAGTGAAATCTTCCCTTCTATCATTTTTATTTGCATATTTAAACAGATGTAGCCTCTGATACAGTAGCTCACATCACCTTTGTATCCAAGTAGTCCCTTTTAATTCAGTGGTGGTCCTCGAGGATGAAGGTACAGTTCACAGGAAGTCATGGCATTGGCAACTATCCCTCGATTATCAGATGCTGCTGAAAGACATGAGTGTGAAATCAATTTAAGTTTCCAGTAATGCAGGAATAATTGTAAATATGTTGCTTAATAGTGTGGTTACAAACTACAATACTGATCTAAACAAGATGAAGACTATGTCTGCTCATTGAGTCTTTTTTTTTGTCTTTTTTTTCCTCAACATTCATTTCTTAAGAAAATTGGCTAAAAAGCGGAAAGAGACATTGAGTAGTACACGGCAGGAAATGACAGTGATGGTGAATTCAATGGATAAAAGCTACACTGAGCAAGGCACCAACTGTGATGAAGCTTTCTCTTTCATGGACACGCACAATCTAAATGGGAGATGTAAGTTTTTTCTTTCCTTTTCTTTCTTGTTTTTTTTAGAAGGTGGAAGAAAGGTGCAAATGGTTTTTAAAATATTCCTCATTACTCAGTCATGGAAAATCCATGGGACCCAGAGTTTCCCACTGTGCAGCACATTGCAGTGTGTATTCGAATGAACAAGACAGTCAGACATCAAGAACAGACTTCTTTAAAAATAATAAGGATAATTGAGCTTTTTTCTATCCATCCTTTTCTTCTGCAGAAGAGCAAAGACATTACTGAAACAGCTGTAGTTCTACCTTTTTCCAGTCTCTATTATGTTAAAAATTTTATGTCCCTCATGCTTTCTCAAGTCCTTCAGATGCTTCCCCTGCTCACTTCTTTTTTCTTAGGTGAAATTTATTTTTGAATGTCATAACTTAATAGTGGTGATCTGATTGTCTTATTATTTCCAATTCTAGATGACGCTCTTTCTGTTGCTTGTGCAAAGGAAGAACTCAGTGGAATTATCTGTTCTGCAATTTCATAAGAGATTCTCTAATATCCTGGGTCTTCTTGGATCTACCCTGAAAATAAATAAAATTTGGGACATAAAATTTCCTATATTAGCATTTTATTCAAGGACTCACTTCTGTCTGGGGGTTAGAACTAAGCAAAGACCAAGAAAAAGCAGTAGTTTTTTATAATTGTTGAAAAGCATGAAAAAAGAATGACTAAGTTCAAAAACTTCCTTGTTTCTTGTAGTTCTTAAGGAACCTCAGTTTTTCTTGTATACCAGTGTTTTTGAACATCTTCAGAATTTGTCAAAGACTGAATTTTGTTTCAAGTACTAACAGTATGCAAGGCCCAACTCCCACCCTTCAATAATATGCTTAAGAACTTACTTTGACGAGCTCGATTGTACAAACACTCTGTGAGGTTTATACAAGGAGACTTCTCTCAGCTGGATTAGGCTCAGAATTTGCGATGTTAATTTGCATTTGAGTTACTTTTGAAATTGCTTTGAAATAGATCTTTCAAAATCTGACTTGCCCTTCTGATGAGAACATACCATTGCAGTTAATGAGATTGCTTACTTCTGTGAAGCAATCACGAAGTTTGACTTCATCTTCCATCATCCTGATGTAGTTTTCCAATGGTGTTACCGAGTGGTCACAACAACCAAAGAAGCTGCAACGGGTTCCTGGGACTAAATCCTGTAAAGCACCTTAAGCCAATTTGAAATTATTGACATAGCAAGTATTTTCTACCACTTGAGGGCTAGAACCTCTAAGACGACTTTCCGTAAGAAATGTGATCACCAGGAGAAGCAGGCTGACAGTCTTTAGGAATAATGTTTGTATAAGGCCGTGTACTCAAGAGATTTAGAACATTCCTAGTTCTGTGAAAGTTTATGATTCTGGCTGCATTCTGTATCTAGGCAGTTTTATTAGCTGCAACGGCCCTGACCTCAGCTAATCTCTGCATCCATACCCAAAAGGAGTACCGCTCTGTTCTTTCCATCCAGTGATTCAGGAGAAATAATCAAAGGAAAGTAGTCTCAGATATATTAATTTATAGAATAAGTGACAACTGTCAGTGTTGTTTAAGCCAGTTTTCAAACAGCTCCATCTTAACAAGGGCTGGCAACTGTATGCCCTAGAAGATCAACCAAAAAAAAAGGCGGATGAAAGCCAGCAGGAGTAAACTCACTCCTTCTCATCCAGCAGATCCTGTCTTCCTCAGTTCTACTTTCGTTTCACAAATTCCTGCTGGTCTGTTTATGGGTATCCAGAATGTGCTTACATTCACCGATCCGACTGAATTCAAGCTGTGTAGACAAGCAACTAAGACTGAATTTTCAATGAGCTTTGCTTAAAAGCCTTTAATGACTCTGGGGCTGAACATCCTGTAAAATGTAAAAAATCCTGTAAAAATCAAAAAAGAGGAGAAGAAAAAATGAACTATAGTAGAATATTTGCATGCGGTATTTACAATATTATTAAGTAAACTTACTAATGATCAAAGCTTCTTTCAAAAACACCTGTTGTTATGATGTCTTTCTTCAAGCATCAGTATTCAGTCTAGTGTTGTGATTTAAGATGTACATTTGTCATCACCGATCAAAACGCTTTCTCTGATGACATTTCTTTTTAGAGACCTGATCAAATTCAGTGAGCTATTTTATTCACTAGACACTCCTGGTTTTCCCTGGCTCTTGATTCCAGTGCAACAAACACAACAGGACAGACTCTAAACCAAGTCAATCACATACGCTGTATCACTCAGCTTAAATAGCCACATAATCACTTCGCTCTCTCTAACCAACCTTGTTTCTCTTTGCAGCTGTATCTTCACCATCTTCATTTACAATGAAAACTAACACATTGAGCACAACAGTGCCTAATTCTTATTACCCAGGTAACCGATTTTTTTCTTGGTTTCCACCATATATAGACCTTTTCATAATAAAAGCATATTTCATTATGTTATTATACTTCTTGCCATAGAAATTTAATACATACATAAGCAACATAACGGTTGCTTACAGTAGCTTGCTGAAAGAAAACTCGGGAACATTTATCAGTCATTTACTGTTCTCTCTCTTTTCACCTTTTCTGCATTGACCTGCTTATGATGTATGACAGATCCATTTGTGCCAACTGCAATTTTAGGTGAGAACATTTCCCTTTATCAAAGTTTGTTGCTGAAGTAATTTAGAAAGTCACAGTTCTCGGGGTACAGACAATAGTATGCAAAAAAGCTGGAGTTTTATGCTAAAAGGAGGGGTGGTAGGCTTGGCTACACTGAGAGTGCTGAGGGCAGTTATCAGGCTTGATTACTACTGTCATAGTGCAAGTCAGGGGAGAAAAGACAGAAATAATTTTAACAAGTGGATTTGCAAGGAAATGTTTATGCATGTATTTGGAGTGACACAAAAGAATTTGATTATCACAGCAATTCAAATAGTTTCCCTCATTTTTTTCCGTTTTATCTCAGAACCGAAGATGCCACTTCTTAAAAATAACATTTTTCCCTAATTAGACTATTCATGATAGAGAAAATCAGACAAAATAAGGTTTTGGCCATCCACCAGCTATCATTTCTTCTCACAATGCTGCTCAGTTTCTGACATGCTTGTCAAAGTGAAGTTGCAGAGGAGAGATGGTATTTTGAACAGCAAAGTGATAACATGACAGAGTATATAGTTTGTTATGCATTAGGTGTCACAGCAATGAAATATAACAGTAGAACTGTAGGTTAAAAACATAGAACTGAAGTGTAAAGCATTTCTGTGGGGAATTTAGGAAAACCTGCTGTTGTCCACTATCAAAAATAGAGATTTCTGCACAGTGATAGAACAATAAGCATGAGGAGCTATTGCATTTTCGGTGCTTAAGTAACTAACCGCTTTGTGGCTTGTATTCATTTATACCTCCTTCCCATACTAACTTTAAACTAAACAGGGAGATTTCTTTTAAATAGTAGGTCAAAATATAACAGTGCACTGTAGCAAGAATTCAAACTCCAATGTTAAGCCTATCTACTAACTGTTTTTACAATGACATATTTTTACAAATACTTTTCTTTCTCCTCCTTTTTCTTCAAATCACTGTAAAAAATGTAAGACCCTTAACTAATTCCTGCCCTTAAACTGTAAGTTAAACAGGCTTAAGTAGAAGTAGAGTGAAGCATATAAGAAGTAGAAGTTTAGAAAGGTGATCTTGAAAATTTGTTATTATGAAAGAATATTTAGCACAGTGCATTTCAGTGTGATAACTTGGAGAAGGAACTTCTGCGTTTTTATACATTATGTAAATCTGGAAGAAGGTAATGGTAGTAACTGTAACAATGTAATAATCTGCATGCAAATGAAATTTGCAGTGCCTTTTAACTGCCTGAGATGTTAGATTTTTTTGTGTGCTTTAGCATTCATTCAGTGCTTCATCCAGGAGATATTCTTTCTGACCTTGTGGGTGGACAAGGAGAAAAGTACTATTATCAGGAGAAAAACTTTGAGATTTCCTATCTGGATTATTAAGTTGTAGTTAATGGCTTCTCTGATAGTTTTTTTTTTCGTGATCTTTTGCTGTATAAAAGTAATGATAAAATTGTTTGTTAGGTCTTTTTCCCAGAAGAAATAATCTCTAAACAAGTAATTCAGATATTAGACAAACACACACTGGGAAAAAAAATCTTTGCTTTTATCAAGTCTGTAAAATCTTGAATTAGTTAGATATGTATTTTATGGTCTACTGTAGCACCCTGTGCTTACTCATCTCAGACAATCTTCCAGTTATTTCGTTGTGGAAAATGAATATTTTTGTAACCTTATATGTTGAAAATTTATTAGTGGTGTTCCATTCAGACCAGGTCTCTCTCCCAAAATGTGCTTATGACTGTGTGTGTAGGAATAGTGTTTCACCTGAGGTAAATCAAATTAGCAGTGCTTGAGCTGGTAGAGGAATACAGCTGTTAACAAAATATGCTGGGTTTTAACTGCAACTAATACCTGCTCTTGCCATTTTCCAGTGTCCGAAGAAGTTGTGTTAGACTGCAGGGTCAAGCCTGTATAGTTAGAACTAAATGAACTCTTCAGTGTGACCTCCTTGGAAGGGTACAGGTCTGGTGGATGGTTAAGTTTAGTTTTCAAAATCTACTAGAAAGGCCACAACACACCATTTCCAGATTTATGTACAGCAAGATCTTTGGACTATTCATGCAAGTTAGGAACGTCTCAGCCAATTGAAAAAAAAAAAATAAGACTGATAATTAATGATGAACTCTTTAAATGACGCAAAAGGCAACAGTCTGACTGCTCAGTTTCAGATAGGAAGAAATTTTCTTACATTTGAGGGAAAACTTTCATATTTAGCCTAATAACCTAAGTGAAAGCCTGAGATTTGAAAAAAAACACTTTACATGACAGTGGCGAAATTTATAGTTGCTGAGCGTGAATGTAGGTCATGTTTGTGTAGTATCAGTGATGTGCATGTTTCTGAAATTGGAGAAAGAAAAGATTCCCAGCCCAGAAAAGACCTTGGGCTGGGTTTCCAGATACTTTCCATGCCATGAGTTCATCTAGCTAGTTGAATAAATACATTGTTTGATAAGTGTTGTACATCTCTATGGGAATGAGCAAGTGGAAAGTAGAACAACTGCAGCTGTAAGAGTATATAACCTGGACAAACTTCTCATTGCATGTGAACACTGCATCATCTGGAGGAGCTCACCGTTTGAAAAACAGTGGACTGTAAGGCCTGAAAAGCTCATGCTACAGTGCTCAAAGGCAAAGCAAAAAAATAAAATATACATGACTGCTAATGTACCATACAAACCAAGGATTTAAAACACTTTATTTCAAACAACTTAAAAGACCACTCCCAAAAAGAGAAAAATAGTATTAATGAGCTATAAGAGATGGAGAGAGGAAAATTACCCTAAAGTAAAGGAGCTCACAGGAAAAAGATACATAAGGATGAAACCGCTGCTTTCGTAGCACAGGACCCTGCTATCTGGCAGCTTTGCCTTCATCTTAGTTACTTACATTCTGTGTTACAAGGAATTTTGTAGTTTCCAAAAAAAAACCCAAAGTTTTCTAACCTGTTTCTAAAATTGAAATAAGCCACTCAAAAAATCATTATCAACTTCCTACACTTTTTTTGTCTTTTGTGTCTTAGCCACCTTGTAGTTTTCAGGTGCCATTTCAACAGCAACATACTGTACCTACACTTGTATACCACGCTTCATGCCATGCATCCCAAGGTGTTTTGCAGTACAATTTTATCACACATTAGAAAAAAATTGTCAGATTTTATGACTAAAAGATGAATCCCTTTCCTTTGCATTCAATCAGGTTAGCAAACTGACAGGAAATGTAGTGAAATGCCCATACTCATACCCATCATTTTTTCTCTGTTATTTTTGGCCTAGGTTTAAATGCACATTTCATAATGACTGTATGCTTACTGAGGAGCAGATTTCACGTGTCTTAGTATCAGTGTGAATTGAGAGAACCGAAAATCACCCTTGAAATATGATTCATTGAGCTTTGTGGCTTTAACATCAGTTTTCAGTGGTATAACTAATACCAGAATCTCACCTTTAATGAGGTGTGGTAGTATTTTTGGGGTGTACATGAGAATCTGGGACCTATTCATCCAGCGTATTTGTGGAACTTTCTGCTATAATATTTCTAACTTATGAATGTGGAAATATTATTTAAATGCTTCCCTTTCATACAACATATTTTACAAAGTAATAATTTTTAATAAATATAGTATTTTTATTAACCCCTTGCTATGTTTAGTATGCAGTCAGTGAGGAGCAGTTTGAATAAGTCAAAGCACCATATTTACAATTTCAGTTAAAAATCGAAAACTCTTTGAGACATGTAAAATTATTATTTGGGTAAACAGAATAAATATTTGTGATGACCTTAGAATTTGGGTTCTTTTTTTTCTCTTGTCAAGTCTGAGCAAATTTTTAAAATTCCATCTAAAGAGGAAGTCATATTGCTTCCTTAGGTAGAGTGCGCTTTCGCATCTGTCTGTTTACTGCTAAGTAGAAGTTTTGATCTCAGTTGCATCTGTGTGAATTGACTCACAGTAAGATACCTTGATTTCAGTCCATTTAGTTTATACTGTGAAACTGAGATCAGAATGTGACTCATTTAGGAAATCACTCTGTAAAGACTAAATTACAAACATAAAATTACCTGTAATTATTAATGTAGTACTGTTGCTTATGCACTGTTTCCTTTTTCTCCTCCTCTTTTTTTCTCCTGATATGTATCTTCTTAAAAGTGCCAATCAATGGTAAGTTGCCCATTTGCCCCATGGAAGAGATGTGGAGGGTTGGGAGAGTATGTGTCTCATAAAAATTTTAACCGGCCCACTGGGCTCTCCTGTTTGTTGGCTTGCATGTCAGTTGACATATAACATTCCATGCCTCATGTGATGGCTCATGATATACCGTGGTCCTAAAGCATGTTCAGCAGCCAGTCAAGACATTTTTCCTGATCAGATGATCCTTTGCATTTGTCCTCTCGTAGTTTGTCTCCAAATGTTGTATCAGATACACATTTCCATTGCAGTCCTAGCTTGATGAAACCATAAGCCATTTTGTGCATCTTTTTATTTTGCTCACTCCAAACATTTGCTCTAAATTTGCAGTGTAAAATACAGCACTTCAGTAGTCTAAGAAGAATACAAGTCCAATTTCATTCCATGGGACTTGTTGAAGTTTCAGAATGAAACTTCTATGCAGTTTAGAACCAAATGCCTAATTTAAAACCTGTTTGTAATCAGCTAGTGATATTTAAAACAATATTAGAGTTCGGACTGCTCTGCAATGCTTTCATTGTAGAACCATGGACTTTGCCTCATTCCAATCAGTCTTGCAATTTCCCTGTGTAAACTGCTCCATGGATTTCCTGTTCTTCTGGTGTAGCCTTCACAGACAGAAGCAATGCTGATGGTGTCAGATTTCTGCCATTCCTCTAGAAATCTGTGTGATTTTTATTTCTATTAGTAAGTGAAAATGAGCCAGTACATTATGAAATACTCTTTTTCCTAGATGAAACCCATACGATGGTCAGTGACACAAGCAGCCTGGTCCAATCCCATACCTACAAGAAGCGAGATCCAGTGGATGTACCCTACCAGACCGGACAGCTTCATCCCGCCATCCGTGTAGCTGACTTGCTGCAGCACATCACTCAAATGAAGTGTGCAGAAGGCTATGGATTCAAAGAGGAGTATGAAGTAAGTGTCAGGTCTAATGATCTGATTGTTATGTCTTCTGCACTGTTGGCTTTATCTGTCTGCTACCTGTACCACAGAACGGGAAGAATAATTACTCAACCAAGTAAGCCAACTGCTGTGCGAGGGAAGATACTGAATGGAAAGGATCATTTCTACAGTGGACAAATGTTCTGATTGTAACCAGCCAGGATGAGGATTGAGACATAAAAATCTTTCTTGGAAATCTCTGCCTAATTCTAATTGCATAAAGCTGTATATTCAAAAAGCAGATCCACTAGCATTCTCCCACAGCTTGCCATATTTTTCTTTTACTGTTGAAGAATATAGTTTTTTTCCAAAGTTCTACATTACAGATTATGTAGTCACAGTTTACCTGTAACATGATATTAGCTTAGAAATCAAGTTCTACAAGCAGTATTTCTTGGAATAATAGAATAGTATTTGTCATTGAGAGGAAGTGTGCAAGTCTTCAGAGAGGCTCATAGGGCTGTAAAATTTATTCTGTTGTGTCTGAACGGTTTCCCGCTACCTGGAGGCTACCTCTAATCCTCATTATTTTTCATATGAACTTATGGTCTCTCTTTTTTCGGTTTTTTTTTTTTGTTTTTTTTTTTTTAATTCAACTTCTGTTTCTTCATTTCATGCTAGAGTGACCTGTTCCTCCCTGTTATCATCTTAGTTTTAAATGTCATGACCGCTACATCCTGGCAAATAGTATATGAACGCAGCACATTGCACTGCAGATCCTGTCTTCCTTGTGAGATGAGTCAGTTTGCTAAGTGAAAAAAGCAAAAACAAGCAGAACTTGCTCTCATGCCCAAAATTAATGGTAGTATTATGCCTGAGTTCAAAAACTTAGTTTTGCTGAAGAGTCTCAGGAACACACTGCTTCTCATCCGAATTATAAATTTGAAGGAGCAGAGACTTATCAAGCTGGGTTCCTTGTCTAATGTGAGGGAGAATTTGAGACCCTTTAAAATCTGCTTAGGTCCAATATTTTAATATTTAGGGTGTAAAGTGAATGTCCTTTGTCCACTTTTCTCTGCCTTTTAGCTCAGATTGTAAAGAATTTATTCCTGTGAATGATTTTCACGTACAGGAATGCTCAAATATGGGTTGATAAGACATCTACCAGCGAGTAGTTTCCCACAATATTACAATTCAGTGGATTTGAACCCAAAAAACAAGTAGCATAAATACATTACTTCACAGAGTAAAAATACATAAGATTGATCCATGAGGTTGGACTTTAAATTGCCACAATTGTCATAGCAGTGTATGAGAATTTGTGACATAATTTTGACTGATCAGGTAGGAAGATGCACTGCATAAGACCTTGTGGGATCAGATCTCTAGGTGGACTTGAAGGTGTCACCTCTGAGATACTCTGTTAACTTTTAATACATTATATGGACTATGATCCAAGATGATGTGATTAGATTTTTTTTAAAAAAGAAAGTTCCCTGCTGTGTGGTCTAGAAAGCAAATAATGATTACCAGCAGCCCATCCCCCCATTTCCAGGAGCAGGGTACACCTGACAGAGTCCTGTCGCTGCCTCTGTATGTGGTACTGTTCATTTGTCCTGTTGAGTAACCTGCCTGTCAATTTGTCCAGTTGAGGAACCTGTCCTAATTGCACTGCATCTCCAACGCAGTACACAGCCCTAGATTTCATTTTCTTGGAAACTAGAATGTGAGAAATCGGAGGAACAGGTGTAAATGGGTCTTGCCATGATGTGACTCTGACATAGCCAGTGAGAAGCAGAGTGATACAGATTCAATTTGAACTCTGTCTTCTCAAAGTAGAAGCCAGCAAAAAAAAGATCCCTGCTCATTCTTTCATCTGATAGAAAGAGAAGGGAGGAGGACAACCAGCAAAAGTCATTTAAATTACTTCCACCCTGTGGGGCAAGCAACGATTTATCTTTTGGGCATGCGCAAATGTGCACTGCCCTAGAGGCTCAATATACCAGGCTTAAGTTTTAAAGGTAGGAACTAATGTATTCACTGTTGCAGGCCCTTCAGGATGATTAATACAATTACTAGTACATTGCTGAGTTTTCACAGATGTGCATACTGCTTGCATTTTACAAGACTTGGGGTTTTTTTGAAGTTTGTGCTTTGTCATGCCATCTCCATGTTATAACAATTGCTTAAATATGTAATTGTTTAAACTGGTATTTGTAGTATTAGACTTCCAAAGCCTGTGCTTCAGGCCTCTTCCAAAGTCACTGATGACATTTTTTCCCCTAAAACGTAGAAAACAATTCATTCCCAGAAGGAGCTGATCACTTGTCAACTTTAATTTGTGTACCTGACTTAAACAAGTTTGTTCCTGTGAATTTTTTTATGCCACTGTTACTTAAAAATGATAGAATTGAAAATTCTTGTCTTTGGAAAAGATTTACTCATCAGCCAAAACCTTTTATACCAGCATTAAGCCTTGAGGAAAGCTACAATTAATTTATGAAAAAAAAAAAAAAGACTGTAAAATGGAATTTGTAATGCAATCGGTGACATGGCTTTTTAACTACAGCGGATGAAATGGTGCTGCTGACAAACAGTTTCCAGCAAAATCACTGAATTTTGAGCTTACCAATCTGATGAATGGCATCCCATTACAGACAGTAGGTGTAGTCATGACTAATGCCAATAGGTGCAATACATTAAGTTGCAGTTTATTAAGAGTGGTAGGGAAGGGAGACTTAAAATACTGCAGCTGAGTCTGAAAAAGCCCTCTTTATACATGGAAATTGTTTATAATCAGAATGAAGCATAACTAGCCGTGTCTTTGAGGGGTTTTTTTCCTTTGAGCTACTGCAGCATCACAGTTTTTCCTCTATATGCAACAAAAAACTGCCCAATATATTCTAGCACTGCTAAGACTGCGAATCTCTTTGTTTATGCTGCTGTCAGACTGATACTGTCCTCTTTACAAGGTTGAACTAGACTGTGAAAGAATTTTTTCCGTATAAATTATCAGAAGGATAACTGTCCAAATGAAAAGGAAGAAATAGTTTGGCAGGGGATTTGTTTTGAATGAAGTCTCATAGATGATTTTTGCTCTAACAAGACAGCAGGATTATATAGTCTCACCAGGGAAAGAGTTTGATTCAGGAGAAATTCACCCAGGATTCACTCTGAAAATAAATCTGTTGAACTGAACAGAAAGTAAAGTAGCATATTACCCATTAGCAACACTTCAGAGGGGTGCAAGGATACAGAGTGCTTACTGTCGTGCATAGTTTTAAGTGCTTTAAAATAAAACTTAATAATTAGGGCCGTTATTCTCATTAATTAGGGCTATAGTTCACAATCTAAGCACATCTATGTAGTTGTAAGTCCTGTTAGCTTCAAGTTTTTGGAGGAACATAACCGACACAAAGGATAAAGGTTCAAAAATCATCTTAAAGCAATGACGGGCTGGTACTTGGTCACTCACTGCTCAACTCTGCATGAGGATTACCCACTTGAGATACTAGGTATTTTTAGCTCCCAGTAGAGGGGAGCTTGGGGGAGCACTGTACTTTGCAGGATTGCGCCCTTCTGTTCTCCCTCTGGGAGGAGCTGAGGTACTTGGGCTCTCATCACTGATAAGACTTTGGCTGAATGTCAGCAGGGAAACATCCCACAGCCTGGCCCTAGTCCTGCGATGGTGTCTGCAAAGACTTGTATTCCCTAGGGCAGGATCAGGCCCTGGCTCTTGGATGTAGCGGTGCAGCTTCTGGTTTTGTGGCTCGCAGTGCCTGTAGAACGAGGGCAAACACCGATGTGTCCGTAGCGGCGCATCAGTAGCAGGTTCACCACCCATTTTCCCGTGCGTGTCTCAGGTGTGGAAATAACGTGGATACATCTCTGTAAGGCGCAGACTCACAGAATCACAGAATCACAGAATGGTAGGGGTTGGAAGGGACCTCTGTGGGTCATCTAGTCCAACCCCCCTGCCAAAGCAGGGTCACCTACAGCAGGCTGCACAGGACCTTGTCCAAACGGGTCT
>Ga0065711_1031738_pt1 | contig 28869 bp, 13 predicted proteins | sample Hoacrofraction12_FD_59098 | JGI IMG/M metagenome (GOLD analysis project Ga0065711, IMG submission 59098) | Hoatzin crop microbial communities from Cojedes, Venezuela - Epithelial fraction 12 v2 (version 2) | ecosystem: Host-associated > Birds > Digestive system > Esophagus > Crop | place... | reverse complement strand
TTCTCTTCTCTCCTCTCCTCTCCTCTCCTCTCCTCTCCTCTCCTCTCCTCCTCTCCTCTCCTCTCCTCTCCTCTCCTCTCTTCAGTAACATTGGGATGTATATGTCCTGTCATTAATATCTTTAGTAATACCCAAGTTTAATTCTCAAAGAGCCAAAGACAGATTTAGCTGGCAGCTTTTGGTGGTGTTCGGGCTGTGAGAATCATGTGTGACCAGAGTGAATGTGTTTCTGGGTCAGTGACACTTTAGCACTCCAACAGTGCAAAATTAGGAGCTTAACCTGAGAAGCAGCTTCACGGTCTCCACAAGCACTCCCATACGTCAATGTGAGCTGAAAAATGTTTATTTTGTAGTGGAAGGCATGGAAGAAGCTCAAATATTTCAGCAAGGGTGCTGAAGACCATGACTCCATGGGAGGTAGCTCACTGCCTTGCACTCACACTGCTCACCCTCAGGCTCTCTGCATGTGATATTTCGGACCTACTGGTATTCAGCCCAGTTACTCACATTGCAGGATCCCACCAGGATCCTAGCCTCAAAGTCTTCTCTCATTTTTGGGAGCATAACAGTGGAATAGCCCTTGCCATGGACATTCCAGGTCCTGCACTGTTCACCTAAGTCAAAGGCAATGTTTCACCCAAAACCCTCCCTGGGAGCATGCAACCCAGCAGTTTGGTGGGTCTGAACATGTGAGGGGAAGCTGGGATGACTAATGGGTCTCCAACAAGTGCAAGGAAAAGTCTATCAATCAGATGCAATCAGTCAAAGCATTGGAAGCAGCAGGATCTTAGAATTTTAACAGGTACTAAACCTAAGTTGCCGATGTGAACTGTTGGCAGCTCCTCTTATGGTGCCTACTGGCCTGTCCACATGCCTTGCACAGAGCAGGTGCTTCAGACCAGGTCATGGTACTGGTCATGGACAGACACAAAGGTCCTGTGAGCACTGACCCAGAATATGCTCCCAGTGATGTGCACTGTGGATACTACAGACACTTTACTCCAGGGGTGCCAAGTCTAAGCAGCATTGAGGAGGCCCCCTGGTACACACTAGCTGACCCAGGAGCCAAGAATCACTCCCCATAGTGCTGTGCAGGCTGTGACCAGGGAAAATCTGTCTCTCACTAATTTTAGTGCAAGTCCAGCATCACTGATATCTTTTATGACTCCTGGTTAGGTGCCAAAAGATGAATTGTCGGTAATCTCACTCCAGAATATTGTATAGCTGCGGCATTTTATTTCCCAGCAATACGTATGGACACATAGTTTATTGCTCCTTTCCTTTTCTATTTCCCCTTATTTTCTAATCCCTGAAGTTTTTAATGAATAGTTTCTCTTTCAGGATTCATTTTCCCTGAAGGCTTAATATTGTGCTGTTCTCAGGATGAGGAAGAAGGTGATCTTAATTTGGGACTCCCATTTCATTACTACAAAGCTACTGTATTTATTAATGGTGGGGAATAGCGTGAAGCAGGTTGAACATTATAAATAGCATCTCAAAGGATGATTTTGTTCACCTTGGTGTATGATAAAACTTTAATGGCAGTGAATTTTTTTGCTCCCTGGCTTCTAGCATTTCACATAATTTAGGGAATTAGTCATTCTTGTGGACCTTATTTTTCTCCTGACACATGCTGTATTTCTCAGAAAGCTATAAGAAAGAGTATTATGGATAATAGGTGTCCTCAGGGGCCCATCACAGTAAAAATGTGTCAGGAACTGAAAAGCCAACTATGATGATGACCTCCATTGCAATAGTCTCTGGTGGTGACACTTGGGCTTTTGTTACAGTTCTGATATATTTTTTCATTTCAATACAGATATCACTTTGCTTGCACTGGTGTTAATTTAAGTCTTTTACTTTGGTCAAGGGAGCTCATCCTTTCAACTCGATGTTTATTTCCACTCAAGCTGAGCTCCTGAGGTTTCATTCTCTTCAGGACTGCAGAAAGTAGCCAGGCTGGGAGAAGTGGCTTCCCAGATATGTAGTTACACGAGAGAAAATGAAGCTTCCTCTAACAAGAAACAAATTACTTCCTTTTCAAAATCTCCCACAAAAAAAAAAAAAGGCTTTGTATTGCTTAATATGTATTTTTATTTTCCATTGATTTAATTGCGTTTGGAAAGTAAACCTAACAAACAGAGGCACTGTTGGAAACAAAAGACAGTGATTCATCACTGACAGTTCATTGTTAATTAGCATCTTATTTGGTCTGAAAGGCTGAAAGGAGAGTAATCAAAGAAGACCAAAGTGAAAAACCCCAAATGAATGTAGAAAAATATATCACAACACCCACACACAGCCAAGATAGCAGTAGGCAAGAAGCATCCTCTGACTGCGCAGGAGAGGAGCATGTAGCCAGTGACTGCACAGACAGATGCAGACAGACAAGTCTATTTTAGGCCTGAGTTTTGGAAGTTCAGGGTAGCAGGTCTGGCTTTGCATGCAGCCTCGTGAACTGCATCGCTGTTGTGAACTGGACAGCCCCAGGGAATGCAGCCCTATGGAGGTTTATGAGCCAGTATAAAGCCATGCTTCGTCAACCACTTGTTACTCATTTCCATGAGGAGAAGGGGAAAAGAATAGCAAAGGCCACCTCCACAACTAAACCCGAGTGTTTGATTTGTCAGCTGAAAGTGGTTTGTTTTGTAAGAAGGGTTTGGCCAAGGTGATTAGAGTTATCAGTCTATGGTGATTTGACAATGAGAATAATATTGTTATACATAGTGCTTGCAACTGAGGATGCACGTGTAAACAGAGACAAGGAACGGGATTTGCAACACTGCATGGCTGCAAGTCCCTGAAATAAGGGGTGTGTTGTACCAGCTGCTGCTCCTTGGAGGGGGGCAGCGAGGTAACATCCTCAGCACATCTCAACATGCTCAGGAGACCGGTGAGCAAAGTATTATCTACATTAGTGGTAAGACAGCTCCACTCAACAATTTACAGCAACAGGCAGTTCAGGAAAAAGGCAAGAGAATTGGCCCTATCTCAGAAATGGATAACTGGGAACCAAATTAAGCACCTTGCCCAGATTCAACACTTGAGCAGGGCCCATACCTTCACCAAGAATCAGACTTGCCTTTACCTTCGTGTATCTACAGTCCTGGAAAGCTGTTTTTAGGCTCTGTCTTATTAGCTGGAGCTGATGCAGCGTTAAGGAGCAGACATATTGTTCCATCTACCAGGGAGAATTGTTTTTCTTATGCTAGTTTTTCAGTTAAGATGAAAGAAAAATCACTTGTTAATGAAATCATATTGTTCTTGTCTGGATGCAGAGAAATATAATAAAAGAGTCCAAAGTAAATGCTATGAACCAAAGTTGAAGCCTACAGGTAATTCAATTATCCGAGGTTTGGCAAAACATTAAATCAGTGAAAATGGAATTTAGCAGGTTCTGAACTATCGTTTGAGCAGCAGCTAGAAAAATAGTATGACACCATCTCTTGCTGTCGTTGATTAGCTATCACATTGACATATCAGAAATAAGGTCATAATGGAAAGCTAAGCTTAGAGCCTCTCAAAACTAAACATGTTTTATCAAAATACGTGTCTAAGAGTAATAAAACGCAAGGTGTGTGAAGTCACTTGTTGCCCAGTTTTTGACCTACAGGTGAATTTTGAGCTAAATGTGTGTACTTCCCCTTGTGCATGTCTCTAGAATTGAATAGTAAAAATTTAGCCCTTACTAAAGGGGTCTGAGATGATGAAGCTGGACAAAGTGGGGACTCCCAGTCTAATGCAAAGACCACATCTCATACACTCTAACAGGCTCATGCTCTTCACAAAAGTAATCAAAGAGTGGAAAAAAAGGCTAAAAGGGATCTAATAACAGATCCTCCTGGTCATCTCTTTGGAAAATAGAGATTATGAGAGGACCAAGCCTATATACACCATCTCAAAAAGACAACAGTGTATTCAGTCCTTAAAAGTCTCATAATCTCTCAAAAAAACTACGTCAGTGTTTTATGACCCTGCTTTCTTTTAAGAATATGTGCACTCCAGAGCCATTGCTTTAAGTCCTACAGTGGAGTACTTACATCAGAGATGGAGCTCCGCAGAAGGTTGATGCGTTCCTCAGCTTGAGGAAATTCAAGTGTTAGCCACGTATCATGGCAGGAGTGAGCATCCTGCTAGGGTGGAAAAAGATAGGCAGAGAGAGAAGGGGAGGGTCATGGGAAAGGGTGAAAGGGTCGTGGGGTAGAGAATTACCCCACGTTACTTCACGTAACCCTCCTTCCAGAATTACTTTGCTTCTTTTTTTCTTTTCATTGTTTTTTTGGTCTCAAGCATTAAAAATGCATAAACAGTCCCAGAATAGGGCAATTTCTGGGTAGGGGCACCTCAACCAACAATCCATTCAACCCAAAGGTTGTTACACCAGAGTCTGTTACAGGAGCTACATAACCAGACAGTATCTAGCTATCTACCTTCTTCCCGACCACAGCCAGCTACAAGTTCATTAGATTTACACTCAAATACTCAAATCTGTCTCTAACCCAAAGCCCCACACAGTGACTGCATCGAAGCTGGGAGCCGGGTCTCCAAAGCACTAACCAAGCATCTTAACCACAAAAACATTCTTCGTTCTGGTGTAAGAATAAGCATTTCCCCATATTCAGAGGTATAGTTAAGAATCACCAGGGTGACTCTATAGTATTTACGAAGTTGCTATGGTAATTTCCTAATTAAACATCACTGTAAATTGCCAGCCATGATCCTCACACAAATGAATATTTTTTGGAAGTGTGTTTTCATTTTGGCAGGCTTTAATTTGTGCTTTAGCCTTATCACTCCTGCTGTAACAAGGATTTATATGCCACACAGAGTGAGAACTATTGCTGCAGGTACCTGCCTCATTTGTGATGTATGAACGACACCAGGGTCCCTGGATCCGTCACAGCGGGAAAGTGCGTGGTACAGTGCTCTGGGGGTGCGGATCGTGGTGTGACTGGGGAAAGGAAGTCTCCATTTTTATTCAAATGCAGGGTTAACCATCTACCTCCCTTTCTGTGCTGCTGCTGAGCACCTGACTACATAACTAGAGAATCATGTGTGTCCACCGCCTGGGAAGTTCAAGCGTGTTGCAGCTGCACACCATGGACCTGGATGACGCAGCTTCAAAATTCAGCATTTTCCAAATGCGACTACTTAATCAGGGACCTCAGTTCTGACAGGCTGGGCTCTGACTAGCTGCACGAAACAGACAAAATGATGAAACTGCCTTGAACTCCTCTCAATGGTTTTGATGATTGCTGCTTGTTTTCTCTTACATCCCATCACCCTTAAATGGTATCAGTCATGAGCAAGTTGCCTTCATTTTCACTTCTCTTATCCCCTCTTTGTCTTTCATTTGTCATTTCAACCAGAAGTCAGGTCCTGCTGCCCCTCTGGCTGCAGAGTCTGTCTCTCTAGATCACATCAGATTTTCAGTCAAGTACTTCCTTGCTCCCTCCCATGCGGCCCTTTGTGCTTCAGAAGAATTCACCAACTTGCATGCAACTACATCACCATTTTAAAGTCCTCCAGTTGCTCAGATGTTCTAAGAAAACTTGCTAAATTAGGTACCAAGACTACTACATATCCCTCAGATGAATATTGGCTTCACCATCTCCTTGCACAAGCTTAACTGTGCCTGTTGTCTTAAGAGAAGGGGCCACAATTTTGTCCCGTTTGCACAACGACCAGAATAAAGGGTCTGACCCTTGCTGCGGTAGGGCACCTCTGGCTCGCAGTTCAGATACCGTACAGATCCGCATGCAGTGGATCCCTTATACCCAGCCTAACTTTGGTTTCTGGTGCATGGTGATGCTGTTCACTGTAATCACTTCCAGCTCTCATGACACTTGTCGTATCACTTCTCTGAAAACTTCAGATATAAAGTTAAAGCCTGCTGTTTGCGGTGCTTTGTTGTTGCAGCTGCAACTGCTTTCATAACTAAGAGCAGTCTTTCTGAGCAAGAAACTCAAGAATGTGCACAAATGAAAGAAAGAGATGTTTCCCACAGAGAAGTTACAAAAGGTATGAGAAGAAAGCAATTTTGCATGAACTGACTTCTACACAAACGTCTCACTTAAATTATAAATAAAGGAGTTTCTGAATGGATGAGCTTGTGGAAAACCTAAACCCACCATCCTTCTGCCTTTACAACATTGGCAAGATGAAACTACTTAAAATGAAAACTATTTCTAAAGGGCCAAAAAGAAAAGAATATTTTCTTCTGTTGTAATAAACTATTTTATATTACAGCTGTTCATTGCCACTATTGTTTACTCTCCTATATGTGTCACAGCACTGAAAAGCTCATGCACTTTTTATAAGAGATTAGCTGGAGCCATGAGACCTTCAAAAACCTCCCTGTTTGGTGGTAGGGTTTCAGCATAGGCTTTTTGTTCATTCCACAAGAGAAATGCAGTCAGAAACGCTGATCATGAGTCAAGTTTCAAACTGAAGTTTGCCTTTCTTCTTCCATCAGACTCATAGTCAGGAGTTTTTAAAACTAGCATGGGTATTAGCAGAAGTGTCTCTAAATACAATCAGGCTGAGTAGGGTGCTGGTTTGAGCAGATGCCAATATTCAGTGTTGTCCAATGCAACCTATTACATACAATTCTGCTTGCAAAGAGAATGTTGAAGAGTGAAATCAGCGCAGATGAAACTGTGTGTTGATCATTTGTGAGATCCCAAGTCATCCAGGAACTGTGAGATTCAGCTGCTTTACTTTTGAATCCCTAAAACCAAATCAAGAAAACTTTGTCATTATAAGAGGAAAACATCATCAGAGTTTCAAAACTGACAAACATAACTTTTTCAATATACTGTATAGCTACACAATGTAAACATGAACTACATAAAAAGACTTTGCAGTATTTGAAGGTTCCAGTCCCACATCCTATCCTCTTTATTAGTGATAATAGATAAGCAAATGAGAACTACATGTGGGAGACTTTGGAGGACTGTAGAAATCAACTAACCTTTCCTCGAGAAAAATGGATGAAATAGCTCTGTCTCATTTCTGTATGTGTAATATTACATATGAAACATTGCATGTCTAGAAGGACACTCTCTTAATACTTTTAGCATAATATACACGTGTATGGTACTTCTATCATGGCCTATACCTGCTAGCTCCAGGGTACCCACTGAGAAGGCACTTGCAGGATCATGCTTTCGTTGAATTAAATATGATATGATTGTAAAAACATGATCACAAAACCCTGCTCTGTGGCAGGTCAGCCTTCTTCCCTTCAGGAGTATCAAATCTACTTCTGAGGAAAGTCACTGAGGGTAAGGAAAGGAGGAAAAATATACTGTTTCTCTCTTTAGCTATATGACATAATTGTGCAGGTAGTAGCTGACATAATGCAAAAGTCCTTGAGTTTATCTCCCGAAGTACCACTTAGTAACCTAGGATTAGTCCACTTCTGTAAAAGGCTGGGAGAGAAGGATGAAGTTGAATAGGCTCTTCAGGTGGAAGAGCCTCAATATCCCTAAACAGGGTTATTCGGCACTGGACCTGCTGACTGCACACAATTCAACTCATAGAACTGTGATGGGGCTCCGCTTTCCCATCACCTGGGTTTCTCTCTTGCAGGCACCCTGGGGAACCTGCAGTTAACTTGAGGAATGCACTTTGCATCCAGCTCTGGGCTGACTGCACATCATCAGGCAGGACAGGACTTCAGACACCGTGAATAAAAGGCTGAGAACACCTTGGGTGGTTGCTCTAGAGCAGCAGTCTGCACTGCTGTTGACAGCTGCAGGCAGTTTAAAATTGACGACTCCCGAACAGACACATATATAACATTTACAGCATTTCTAATGAAGTCAGTGATGGAATTACATTTTTCCTCAAAGCTTGTCTCATAATAACTCTCCAACTGGCAGCACTGCACGTTCCTAAATTGTCTACCGTCTGAAAAAAAGAAATAGTTCATAGAGGAATAGCATGACCTTCAAATATTTTCATAGATTGGCTTGAAGTCACATAATAGAAGTATGCAAGGGTTAAACAAATTTGATCCTGCCTGTCTCCTGCTGTGATGCAGTTTCTCTAATCAAGTATAATTAAAAAAGAAAAAAAGAAACAGCAATACAATACCGTACACATAGAAGTAGTAATCACAGTAGCAGCAATGTCACTTTTATGCAATGGTGGATATCAGTGCAGGACTAAATACTCACAAGCTGTTGCTCACATGAGTAATACTGTTCATGGAAACAATCCACTGTTTTTTCTGGGACTACCTGCCTGAGAAAGGATTTGCAGAATGAAGTCTGTGAACACTGACAGACATCGGCTTCTGTCACAAATGTAATTTTCACACTGTGATTATTATGTTAGAGCAAGTGACATTAAGATTTTAATGTATTTGCTGCTTTTTATTTAGGTGGCATTTGCCAGGAGTTGCAGAAAAACCTGTGATTGTTGGTAATAGTTGGTTCTGGTTCCAGATGAATTCTCGTACAGACAAATAAAAAGAAGAGCTCCAATGAACAGAAATGCGACTGAGTATTTTTGGTATAATTTATTTTTCTTCAGATTTGTTAATAATACCTAATTATAATAATAAATATTTTAATTTAGTCGTGGCATTAATCATCACCTTCATTCTCATCTCACGTCAGCTGTGACATTCAAATAATGCTCATGACTTCAGTGGAATAATTCCAGATCTACACTGACACTCCCGAGTAAATCAACTCTGCCATAGCATGACTGTAAAATACAATTCTCTTTCCCAGTTAAGCCCCACTGGATGGGGTCCTTAAGAAGGGAAAATTAAACTGGCTTTAAAACATGTCATTTCTGAAACTTTCATTTCCCAGCTCTGTGTGCTACACAGAAATCTCAGTGCTCAGCAAAGTTGATTTACTAATAGTGATTTCTTTGTTTCATGGGTTGGATTGTAAGGCTGCTTTTACTTTTTGTTATGCCTGACCAGTGAAATTGTTACAAAGAAAGTGAAAGGTTAAAAATAAAGGATAAGTAAAAAATGAAGATTTTGAGAACTATATTTAAAATAAGATTTTTAGAACTATATTTCTGTTTAATAGAATAGGAAATCTGCCTGCTATATATTGAAGTTTGTCAATCAGGGTAGCTGTTTTGCTCTTTAAAAGAAATGAGATAAATTAAGCAGTTTTAATTAAGCTCATCTCATTTTCATATTCCTGCTTCTCACCCACACTATGATGGAAGGTCTGAAAAGTAATTGCAGGGGAACACCTCACTGCAAGAACAAGTTCTAATTATTGCAAAGGAAAGTTAAAATATTTTAGTTTTAAATATGCTTTTTTTTTTTCCTTTCTGTCTGATTTAGAGAGTAATTTCTTGCTGCTGTTCATCTGTTTTTCCCCTGAGGCAGCTTATGTTAGAGAAATGTTGATAGATGGCATATAGTTAGGGGATGATAACAGCAAAATGAAAACAAATGTCGTAGCGCTGACAAACACAGCATTATCAATATTGATAGAGAGTTTGCTCCTGGTACTCACAGTCCTGTTCTTTGCAGGCTGGAGGACACGAGCAGCAGTTGTCCCAGCGATGCCCTGGGGCTGAACAGGGCTGTTTCTGTGAGCAGGGGCCTGCCTTGCTTGCCTGCTGCGCAGGGATGTGCAGCCTTGAAATCACACTATTTACACCAATTCCACTCCCCTACAGATTGATGTCTGGACATGGCTTTCTGCAGGGCCCCGTTCCTGTTGAAGGGGATTGAGTTGGGATGGGGGTTGTGTTGAAGCGGGAGGAGAGAAGCGGCAAGGCAGGTCATGATGCTTCTATCTCAGTGCTCCTCGCACTTCCAGCCTTTGCCCATGGTTTTGAAGTGTACGCTGCTTCGTGCCCTTGCTCAGTCTCCCTCGCCCTGGCATGCCTGGCAGTGAAGGACAGCGGCTGGTACCCATGAGACCGTGGTGGTTTGGCTGCCAGCACTGTTCACCCCATCCCAGCCTCTGGCGGACCGAGCCCAGTGCATTCCTGGTCCCTGGCTCCCATTCTCCTTCTGCTGTTCTTCCCAAAGCAAAGCTCCCCAGGGTGTCACCTGTCCCAGGCCCTGTGCCGGGTCACCATGCACACTGCTAATGGCAGATCTTCATCAAAAGTCTCTCCTCTGGAATGCCATTAGCACTGCAGAAATTAAAGCCCCTCAGACGTGTGGTTTGCTACTGGCATTTCACAGGCATTTAGCTCCAGGGAAAAATGCATATAAATTAATTTGACTTTCATTTAATTTTTGCTGTATTTATGAGGCACTTTAAAATAAGGTTGTATAGTCACAAAATATTATTACAGATAATCTTTGTTATTACTACAGCCTGTGAATAAGGCTGCCTGTACTAATATTTCATTTCATAGCTCCCGTAACAGTGTGAAATAGTAACTGAAGTCATGATATGTGATCGCCAGTGACTGACAGCTTTGGTTTTTAACGGCGCTATCAAAGGAGAAGGGCGCTATCTATTAGTCTGCCTATAAAGTAAAGGAAACTAATAGAGGAACTCAAATCCCTTCTCTTCTCTGTGGGTTCAACATACTGGGAAAGCTGACAGAATCCAAACACGGGCTCTTGTAAGTCATGGTGCTGAAGAAATCATTCTTTTGTTTTACTTCTTGTACCTCTTGGCTAATCTTTTGGGTTTGGGTTTGGGTTTTTTTTCCATATAAAACTGGGCTTTTATGGCGAACTCCTCCCAGATAAATATTCAGATGTTTAATTGAGTAGGTTTTTGCAGGAGGGTCAGAAAAAAACTGCCAATGAATAACGGCAAAGAACTTGAGGTGATGCACCTTTCTGCAATCATGAATGAACCTTGCTTAGAAACGTCAGTGATTCTACGCAGACAACAGCATAGCAGTTGCCAAGAGTTCAGTGGGAGCAGCTTAAAGAGCAAGTGAGACCAGTCATCAGCTCTGCAAAAGCATTCAGCACCGTAAGAAGTCTGCAGATCTCTACCTTCGAGATTTGTGTTGTTCCCTATTGCACTCACTTTTACTCAGCTTTTCCTCCTTCGTTAGCATTATTCCCTGCTCAGATATGTCAGATAACGTCATTTCCATGTCCACTTGACAATGCATTGAAAAAGGATGGCTTCTCACATCACTAAAATAAACAGCCCCATGAGCATGCTGGAGAGGTTTTATCTTCTCTGTGAGAAGAAACTCCAAAGCTTGCAAAGGTAACTGCACTTATCTGCCTTTCTTCCTTTTTATCAAAAAGTGAGGAATATTTATTTTTCATGTCTCTACATGTAGAACACTTTTAAAAGTCTAGTACACAAAACCCCGCACAAAATAGGAAAAAGCCCTCTGCTTTGGTGACATTTACTCTCTGAGGCAGAGCACTTGAGGTAAAATCATTGTTCTGCACGCTAGGAGTGTCTGCATTTGCACCTACAGCAGATTGCATGCCACGAGCCCTTGGCATGTCTTAAGGTTAGATTGTCCATTGGACTTGGTCCTTGCTTGGTAGCTCAATAGTTCAAGAAAAATCTGAAACCAGAAAGAGCAGCAGTCCTGTGCAGCCCTGCACAGAGCTGAACTTTCTGTAACGTAAAAAGCATAACTGCATACTTCAACACCACTGAGAGGTTTGCAAAATTAAGACAGGCATTCCAGCCATTCCTCACACAGTCAGATCTTTTCAAATCCTTTTTTCCTGAGCTCAGGAAAGAGCAGAAGCCTTCACCCGTTTGTCAGTTTGTGTCACTACAATGCCATTTACTTGATGAGGCGGTAGGGGCTTTAACACTTACTTGACTGGCAGTTTCAATCACCAGCTTTCTGCAATGGCCAGCAAGCAGAAATCGGATGTGTAAGCCCAGAGTGCTGGCAAGTTTTGCAGCAAGCTGTGTTTGCATTAATGAGTGTAAACAGGTCTCTGGAAGGAGGCATCAAACATCAGGCTTGTGGATTTTTTCCTCTGTGCTTGCAGTTAGCTGGGAGGGGAGCACAGATGTTTTGCAAAGAACTCCTATCAAATTTAAAGATGCAAAATTGTTAGGGGGGCTCTAATTAATTTTCTGTATCAGTTTAAATGACATCTTTATACTGTAGCACTGTGCAGGATGTTTTGAAGTGACTGGACCAAAACTGCCCACTGAATTGTCCTGCACGAAATGAATTTGGCCTGTTCTGATGAGCATGTGTACTGAGCATATAATTTTATTGAGTCCCCAGATAAAAAAATATTTTCCAGAAGATATTACTGGGATTTCTGGTGTGTTTCTGTTGTTCATTGCTGTTGTAATTTGTCCTAATTTATTCTCATTGTGCTAGTGGGAGACAGAGTATTTTCACAGGCCCCAATGCATCTGTAGTGTTTACAGAAATGTATTAGCTGAATCTAATCGGCTCAGCCAGAACAAACAAGAAAAGAAGTGTTTTAATCTCGCTTTAGCCTAGTGCTTGATTTTGACTGGCGAGTAACTCTCGAGGCAGAATGCCTCAGAGTGCACGGTTTGCATGAACTCAGCTCAGAGAGCTCGGGAGTAAGACCTGCCTGAGAAACTCCAAATCAAAAGGGGAATCGCCGTTTCAGGCAGCCCAGTTGTGGGCAGCTGTAGGTTCACACAGCCTGACCTACAGCAGCATTAAAAATGTCGCCGTTCAGTCTACACATGGGAAGTGCACTGACAGGCAGCAACAGTGCCTTATATTTACAGCGTGTAGGAAGCCATAAACTGAGAAGCAGTCACCGGTGACAAGCTTCTGTGACACTCTCCTCCTGGCAATATCGTAAGTGTGGACAGGCAGACATGCAACCAAGGAAGTTTTAAGCCTGTGTTCCTAGCGAAGGCTGGCTAGAGGAAAAAATTATTTTGCTGGAGTAACAAAAAATGATTGTGTTGATCCACAAGTGTTTTTTTTCCCCGTAGCAAGCTGGCTGGTTATAGAAGAAGAGGCGATCCTTTGTAAGTTGGAGAATCTGGGTTGTACTGAAACAGCATTTTGACAGGCAAGTCTGATACTGAGATTGTAATAATTTATATTGGCCTGGGAATCGTACAGTAATTGTTGCGAGAATATTTAAATGTGAAATGTGGTTAGCTTATTACACGGTTTTTAACTGGCAGCTTGCAGTCCCATGGGAATCCATGGACTACTTTTAGAACATCAGCAAAGATTAAGTAAGGACACTTACGCATTACACTAAAGTTTGCTGGGCCAGATGCCACACCTTTAGGGGTCCAGGATACTGTGGCCTACAAGAATAAGATTCCACGCTATAATAAGGGACTCACATTCTTCACAAGTGTTTAGGAAAACATATTCTTTAAGTTGGTAAAGTAATTACAGACTGTTTAGATATGTTTAGTTGCTTCTAGGGATTTATAAATTGGAATTTGTAGTTATTCTAACTCAATACTCAATATTCAAAGGGTGCTGTATCCACCCTGAAAGACAGTGTGATAACCCTTTCTGTAGTAAGCTCCCATGCTGTAATTCAAAGATGACTAAGAAACATCTTTTTGCTACAAAGCAGGGGGCGGAGGTGGGAGCAAGAGTTGGGTACCATCACAGTCTCAGCAATCTGGTTTTTAGTCCAAACAGAAATCCAGGGGTTAACAGTGGAGGTTTATATAAATAGCACAGATAAATGCTCTTGTTCTTAAAATGCCACAAAGTTTCACTTGAGGTGATCCTTGAAAATCAAGAGGAAAACAGCAGCGGCTGTTTTGCCTGGAGCTGGAAAGTCAGTGTTCCGAAAAAAAGTGTCAGGGAAAACAAGGGGGGAAAAAAGAGGGAGGTGGAGAGGGAAAACTGCAGCCCGACTGCTTTGGAGCCTGCAGTGCAAATTCTCCCAAAGCCAGCACTGTGCAAGGCTACCGAAAAAAGTTTTGCAGTGTCTTGTTAGCAGAATATTTTTCGTGTGTGTAGATGCAAGTAGGAAGTCATTTGCTGGCACTGTGAAGGCAGCCCTGCCGAGCAAAGCTGCGGGAGCCGCCAGAGCAGCTAGAAGCAGCCATGCTTCACCGCTTTGCAAGTTCATTAGGTAAAGGATGCTGCAAGAATAGCCAATGCAAAGACCCTTGCAGCTGAGGTCTGCTGTGAGCCAAATGCATTGCTAAGAATGCTAAATTTAGGTTCTCGAATGCAGGGGAAAACCAGGCATGAGAATTGCTGTGTATGGGTCACTGCTCTGCGGATGCCGTGTGGTCCGAGCCGCAAATGGCAGAACAACCTGCTGTACTTGCTTTTTGAACCGCTGGGTCGAAGCAGAAGAGTTAGCAGGGACTGACAGCGCTGGGGTTAAACCGTGCTGCAGTCATGCAGTAGCTTGTGCCACTTGTCACGGGGAGAGAGACAGCACAGACACTAAGCTAAACGCTGCAACAAAAGGTCTTAGACATTCCTCTGCGTAAAGGGTTTGATGAAGAGGGTACGGAGTTTCCTTTCGAGGCAAGAGGAAGCCATTAAGCCTTGATTATTACGAGGGAAAGAAAATATTTATCACCATCTTTATTTCTCTTCATTTCATCAAAATAAAGTGAAATTTCTGTTTTTGCCAAAGATTAGGATGACCACACTCGTTCTGAGGATGAAGAATCTTCTGCTCAGCAGTTACCAGTATATCAACAAAAACAGTGCAAGGCTGAAAGCTTTTGCAGCAGAAATCTTTGCAGCAGCTTTTTGTTTCCAAGTTAATTTATGCTAAAGACCTTGAATAAAAGAAGAAGTCTTCTCCGCAGTGCTCACTTTCCTGTGCACCAGAGTTAAATCAGCAAATTGATTTTTCAGCTGGTCCTTGCTTTACCTTTCAGCATGGAACCAGCACTCTCTAAGCCCTGGGATCTGCTGAGCAGCACTGTCAGGTTTACATTTATACAGCAACCTATGTGATCAGTTTTTTTAAAAGAAGAAATGACAGTATAGCAGCTTAGGAATGCTTGTGCAGGAATACAGGAATATGGAGCATCACAGCCTGTAAATTAGGTGCCATGAAAACACAGCAATGCTTTTGTCCTCAGCCTCAGTACACACCGAAATGCCAACAGATGGGCTTTTGGTCAACACTTTCCTAGCAACTTCTAGGAATTACTGATGGACCTGAACATTTTGGAGTCAAGGGAACAATAGTTAGCGTCTCTGAGAAAAGAACAGACACAAAGCACCAGGAAGAGAAGACTGCACAATTTTAACCTTTTGCCCTGTGGTTGGTCAAGTGGGATGGATACCGAGAAATGGGGAGAAAGTGTCTATACCACTGCGACAATAAATCTGTGCTCAGAGACTTCCTGGAAGGTCCCAGAAAAATCCTAACATCACCATGATTTTGAGAAGCCTTCCCTGGCAGAGTGTGAGGTCCTAACCAAAACCCTGGCTCGAAACTGCAGGCAACATTTCAGGCGATCACAGCTATTTGCACAGGTGTAGCTATGCATTCCAGCAGTCACCACAGCTGGATTGTCTCCTAACCCCAAAGCTGCTTCTTCAATCTTATGCTATTCCACACGTGCACTAGTATTCCTTGCAACAGTGGAAGTCTGCAATGACAGGCATACATAGTCTGTGTTGTGGGTAACACACTTTTCATGACAGTGCGTACAGGCCTCTGGACAAACTCTTGGAGCTCTTGGACTCAACCTGAAACCAGATTTGTGTTTTGCATCAGATTTGGAGTTGTAAATATTTTTTTTTTGCCATCCAGACCCTGCTAAGGCTATGTTTCTGAGATTTGGCTTTATACTCTCCGTAGCACGAACAACTGTACAAACCAGCCTGGGACAAAGGTTCAAGAGAAATATCGTAGCTGACAAGCACAATGTGGGAAGAGTCCAGAATGACTAAAGAGCAATGTGCCAATGAATCGCTGGTTTTTATGAATGCCCCAAACCAGAAGAATCCCTAATGATGTCTGTGAGTACAATCATTTGACCCAGCCCACAGACACAGATGGGTATTCAGAAACACATGCCAAACTGTTCAGAAGGCAGATGGAGATGAAATTAAATGATATCAGCTAACTCACTCCGAACACAGTTGCTGAAAGTTAGCTTTGCATATCCCCAAATTCAAACCAATGTACTCTCCGTCTTTGTAGACATTTGTAAAACAAAATGCTGAGAAATTAAGACAATCCTTCATTTTTATAGGTAACTGTAGCAACGTTACTTGTACACTAGTGGCTTTGGGTGCTTTTCCAGAGTTTCTAGCCTTAGCTAGGAGCTGCTCAGTGAAATATCATCCAGAAGTGGCTATTCTATTGCTTAGTGCCATAGTGGCAACAATAAATATCACCACTAAAAGCAAGTGGTTTATTGAAGAAAAAATGGAGGGGTAAAAAACAGTCTAAAACTTAAAGCACATCTCTTCTGTGCATCAGGGACAACTTAGGCCAATTTTAAGTGTGTTACAAGATCATTTGTTGTATCCTCCCCACCAGCCTCTCTCAGATGAAGTCTCATGATAAAAGTCTCAGCCCTTCTTTCGTTTTGTTCAAGACATTCTTAGTGGAAATCAATGTCCCATTTTCCAGACTAACTCAAATTATTTTATTTGAGGACTTTGTACAATATTGCTGGACTGCCTGTAAAGGGAAAGGTAGGAGTTTGTTTTGTTAGCTGCTTAATTGCCCCAATACTCCTGTCATCCCTCTCTCGCGCTGTGGGAGGTGGAAGGTTGTGGAGAAGGCTGTTTTCTCGGACAAGCACCCCCTGCCCTGGCAGCAAAAGGGGTCTGTAACGACTGGCCGCACTCATGTTGTCTCCACAGCACTGTGCAGATGTCCCAGCTGAAAAGGAGTCAAACAGATTCGGAACAGCATTTAAAGAAATATCAGGGAGAAGCTGTTGAGTGAAACAAGCTCCCCCCCCCCGAGATCTACAGAAGAGGACAGAATTTTCTCTAGAATTGCCCCTTTCTGAAGCACAGTCCTCGCTTCCAGAAATTTTAAATTCTGAAACCACCATGATCCCCTACATGATATAGACATCAAACATCAAATGCTCCTCTAAAGTTTCTTGAAAGGGTTGTTTGTGTTTCCACTTACAAAGTTCCTGCTCTTCCCCCTCAACTGCTTCCATACCCCTTTCCTAAAATTGCTTATGACTTAGATGAAAGCTTGCATCCATTTGGAATTACTGGAGCAAACTGGTGGAATTGAGAAGGCGCATTGCACCTTCTATTGAATCCACAATGTGGGAACAACAGGTCATTTTCTTTTAATCTGTGGGTGCAGCTTTACTTGCTTGCACACTCCTGCTCATGAACCCAGATTTTCCCAATACAAACCAATGGGGCTTGGTATCAGGGTGACACTCTTTAATTTGCACAGGTACAAATGCTTCTTTCTGGAACCATTGAGTGTTTATAACAAATAAAATGAGAAAGAAAGGGGAGGAGATTGGAAGAGAATTTGAGGTTTCTTGCTCTGCAGTATTCTAGCAGCAATTTTATTTTATCCATTCCTGAGCCAACAAGACCTCAAAGAGTGTTTCTTTTCCATCCTGTTCTTGTTTTTAAGATGCGATGAGCCAAATGTATCTCTGTCAACTGCTGTGTGTACAGAAAGGATGTGTTTGTCCCATTACATGTACTTACTTACATTGAGAAAAACAGCTTATAAATAATCCTGCAGATTCAGGAAGCATAGACAGAAAGGGGATAAGGGGCTCCTTGTGATTCTGTCCTGTGCCTTTCCATGTTGGGACATGTGAGCCTTCCCCACTCACGATAGATGGGCACATGCTTCAATGCAGGGTGGGAAATCCCTCACTGGCGGCTGCTTTTATCTTTTTCCCTCGCCTGTGATTCTCCTCCTCTTCGGGTATTAGGAGCACCGGAGCCATCAGATGCCTTCCGCAGAGCAGGGTTACCTCTTCGCATCCGAGCAGGCTAAGCTGTAAGCACAACGTCTGGTTCAGTGGCTTATCAGTGCCTGCCCTGAATCTGCATCTCTGCCTCCTGGGCAGAGAGCTCCCGCGTGGGCACCGAGCCCAGCACTCCTCAGCTGCAGATTTATTCAGCCAGGGTGAAAACTCAGTCTAGCTATTTTTGTGTGCCAGTTACGTATGAGTTTATTTACTCAGTTTGTTTTATGCGTTTTCCATTTCAGCATATCAGCTCTGAAGCGGATTGTACAACTTTCATTAAAAGTATGAAGAAACTCTCGCTCTCAGCAGCACCGTAAATCAGGGATTTAATCTCAAATGATTACAAAACCAAAAAGAGTAAATCAATCATAGTTAGAAGATTTGCCTGGTTTTGTGTAATATTTATCTCAGAATAAATACTTCCACTCTGACATCAGTATATTGCTTTGAATTTATTTTGGTTAAAACACTCTGTAGTAATTAACAGGTCTAATGGGAATTGCACCTTGATTATTTTTTTCCTGGAGATTTATTCATCCCCTTCCTCTGTTCACACTCCTCAAGATTTGGAAGAGCTTTTGAATAATTTGTATTCATTATGATGCAATGATATAGGATCAGTAAGGACCATCAGAAAGAATCACTGACATGAATTTTCATCACTTATAATAAATGCTGAATGCATTTTTCTTGTTTGTTTTTTTTTTAATGTAACTGTATGTCAGAACTTGCATGTTTCTGAAGGAATTAGGTGAGTGGAAAAGGAAAAGGAGATTTTCTCCTCTGTGTATTTCTGTCTAACAGCTATTCAAATATCATGGTTTATTTTCCTCATTTCCGCCTAGGACCCAAGGTGTGCACTCGGTACTTTTAAAAGGAACCTTGCTCCTAATCTCTAGACAGAGAGATAGCAGGATTAATTCAAGTAAAGTCCCTGGGAAAGAATTACAGAATGTGAAAACTTTAAAAATCTATGTCTAATTATACACTAAGTAAAGTCCCTGGGAAAGAATTACAGAATGTGAAAACTTTAAAAATCTATGTCTAATTATACACTATCTGTGGTTTTGTTTTTTAAACACACCGAGGGTCAAGAACTATACTGCCATAAATTGTGGAGACATGAGTAATTCTTCTTCTCTTTTCTTTGTAGGGGACTTCCTTATCAGTACAGAATTACCAGTGATAAATTTATTTAATGGAGCAGCACAATAAATTGGCATGACAGAAGGAAATTACATTCATCACATCATCTCCAGTGTGCACACAGGCAGAGTGCCACATACTTCATGCTTGCTGAAAAATCTTTGTTCAGATGACAATGGATCTAAGTTAAAAGCTGGTGCAGGACTTGAGATCAGATGCAATATTGGAGAAAGACATCGCGCAAGCCTGGCTTCCACTGAGGGCTCTCCGCTGGCTTTCAATCAGCGTGTGCCTGCCCGCAGTGCGAAGTGGCCCAGCAGTCCTGCTCGGAGAGCATCCTCCCAGGGCAAGGTTGGGACTGGAGAAAAAGGAAGGCAGCAAAGTGTTTTAGGCAAAACACCTTGCCTTCTCTGGCTGCCTGCCCCTCGTCCTGGTATGCGCAAAGCAGCTCGCCCTAAAGACCCAGCCAACAGCCTGTTGAAATCTGCTGCAGTGCATATGGAAACCACAAATATTCTGAGCTATGCCCTGGGCTCAGAAAAAATGCGCAGCCCAAATAGGCGATTTTTCTTTAGTTTTATTCTTTTTATACCATTTCAGTGATCGTTATTTCAGAAATACTGTTTTCCTGGTTTCAGAGTGGACATGTGAAAGGCAGTTTCATGCTGGCTAGAGTCTAAAAGGGCCAAAATCAGTGCCATATTGATACCTTTAGAAAAGGAAGCTGTAACTGCAGTTTCTAAGGGATTCAGTTTACTTTATTCCTATGTTTTTTTCTCTGTAGTTTTCACATGAACCCTACAGCTTATGCCATTCTTAAGTGAGACAAATCCATTTCAATTTATAATAATTATTTTAATCTAAGAGAGTATATAAAAATATAAACTGTGACCTGACTACCTTCATAAATTTTCAAATAAATTTGCTTTGAAACAGGCATCTTTGTGAAAGTCAGATATTTCCTGGATCATAATAAACCTCTGAAACAAAATCATAAAAAATTTCAAAAAGATTACCAAGAAAATTATCAGTTTTACAGGGTTTTTACCCACTCAGCTGCACAAGTAGTCACATTTACCCTGCAGCACTCTCTGATGCTTTCATCTTGAGCACCAGTGAACAAAGCATTTCAGATTAGGCAAAAGTGGGGTTCCTTTTTGTGGTCAGATGCTACTTGTTTAGTGATGCTAACTAATTGACATCTAACAGACACCTAAAACTGTGGCTGGATTTTAATATAACAATCCCATGCAATTTCAATTTTCTCTCTATTATTTTAAATATTTTCCCTCATATTCCTTCCCTTTAAGTAGTCCTAGCAAAACAAATTCATGACAAAGCAAGAGTCTCAGTAATCAGACCATGCAAAAACACTCTAGTGTACTAGCCAAATAGTACTACAGCTGGCCTTAGTCGTTAATGAAGTAGCTGTCTCACTGACTTGCAGTATATTGAAAAATCGTATGTAGCCTGAAACCCACATATTATACATGTTGGAAAGCACATTCCCAAGTTAGTTGGTACGAAAACACAGAAAATTTCATTATCACCACCACTTTTAGTAGTTCATTTTTGTGACATACCTAAGCTCTAGTCTATACAGAAGGTACTATCACAAGCCCTGGGCTATGTCAGTGCACAGCATTTGTGGGAGCCGGGCTAAACGAAACCCGGGACTGTTGGTAGCCTAATAGAAATAAAGAGGATATACTAATCACCTAAATTTCACACCAGTATCACCCTTCTACACATGAAATTCAAAGACTCTGCTGTGACACTCTATGAGCTGTTACAGTAAGAGGAGAAAGATAAGTGCTGGAGAGTATCAGTGCTGCTACTGTAGAGAGAATGGTACCTTTGTGTGGTGTATTTATATGTGTTTTCAATATTTATTTTCACAGAAGTATTTTCATGATCTATGGCAAGGTTAAAGAATTCAAAATGACATCAATAAATGAAATGGCAGAATGGCAGAAACCACCATAGTGTGGTAATGTATGTGCACAGTGTTTTACACAAGACAGCTCTTGTTCTCTCTTGGCCATTATCTAGGGCAATAACTCTAGGGCTGAAAGACCTCACTGATTCATCTAAAAATAGGGTATCCACTATGTCAATGCAATTATCGGTTGTTTCAACATGCAGAACTCTACCCTAACCTTACAGCCAGAGAGCTTTGTTTAAATACGTCGGCCTCTGAGCGCACACAATACCATTATCAGCTTTCATTCAACCAGAGTGGCCATCCATTGACGTGTGGAACTTGCTAATGGGGATTTTACCCGTGGTCCGGCTGTCGATAATTACGCCCTTTTGACCAACACATACTAAGTGGATTATGCTGTTGAATACTTGTTCCCAAGTGTCCTGGATGAAAATTGTATTGCGTTTTGCGGCTGAACAGTACAAAAAACTCTAAAAAAATTGCCACTGTTGAGAGCTATAGCCAAAGAAATGCAAATCATCTGCAAGCTGATCTAACGCAGGTCATGCCACTCCTGATTTGTTCTCTTTGTCCATATATTGCACCTGTCTAGCCACATTTCATTGTCACCACCACTTTCAGTAGACACTAGCAAAACAGTGCTTGCCTCCACTCCCTCCTGCGACTGACAGCACATGAATGACAGTCACGGTGTAACTCTGCTGGGAAGTTACTTTCCAGAAGCACAATGACCAAAGCAGCTCTTACAAAAGTGTGTGAGCCTGGCTTTATCCTGATCAGGATTCAGACTTGAGCAGGAGCTGGGGAGGACAGCAGGTAGGAGAGCAAGGACTGTCCTCACACTGAAACAAGCTGTGTTAAATTGGACATGATCAGGAAAAAGCAGGATGCAACTCGGTAGGGAACAGTGCAAGGCGTGAGTAGCAGTTCTTCAGAAAGGGGTCTCAGATGTTAATCACAACCTGGACTGGAGTGAATAATATTGTTTGGCTGTGGAAAAGGCTCGGCACCACCCTGAGACCTCTGAACTGAAGTGATCCTGCAATGGCAGAGTGCTGCATTCAGATTGGGGTACAATGTTTCACAGAAATACACATCTGCTGGAGAGAGTCCAGGAATGATGAAACAGGTGAATGAAGGACATGACCTAGGAGGAAAGAAAAAACATGTCGTAGTAGATTTGGGGGTCAGTCATGTCAGCACAATGAGACCCCAAGACACCATTTCAGGCTGTCCTGCCCCCAGCCTTTGTCATTCCCGTTGCCTGTTGTAAGAACTTTTATATATGAGACAAGAAGGAGTGGAATAATTCATACTCCATAACTTCTGCAGACAGTATAAGAAGTAATGGGCTTATATTAGAGGAAGGAAGATGAAGGTTAGACATTACGTAAGCTCTTCGAACAGAAGGTTCGTGAAGATTGCCTGGCAGACGGGATTTTAGAAAATACATGGAGATGAATATCTTTCAGCACATAAATATTGTTACTTACTCATATGTTTATATTTTACCTTTAGAAATACATATGTTACATAATTACACAATAAACCAAATCAAGGTTGATATATTTATATGCATATTTATAAAATATGAAGAAGTAATATGTCAACAGTAAACACGGTACTCGGTACTCTGTTACTCTGTTACTCTTGCATCATTTCAGACTATTTTTCTCTGATTTTTCTATGATCTTTATGATGTAGTCTCTCCTGTAGGTATCTTAAGATGATGTGGATGTTATGCCTCAATGATACCTTGCTCAGTTTCTCTGATTTACATCTAACTCACAATTGTTATCATCTGATATTAAACCTTGTTTGCTCAGAGGAACTCAGGCAAGTTGCTAAAAACAAGCATGTTTAAATGGTACCCGAAGGAGTTGGCAGAGTTTATGCAGAGTCTATAAATTCGCCTTATATGAGCCCTCACTGTAGAAATATCCTTACTTTGTCCTTCTGCCTTAGCCCAGCTCTTTCAAAGTGTGTTAAATCCAGCAAGTATCGACATCAGTTACGAATATTTCTGAAACTCATAATGTGAAATTTTGTTAGCATAGAAAATGCAAATCAGTAAAATAATTTTTTTATTAAGGTTATTGTCTGCATCTGAATATTTCGTGCACTTAGATCAACTGAACAATATGAAAATTTTTTCATTTTATTCCAGCAAATACGGGAGAAGTTGAGTTGACTAAATGTAATTTTCTGCTTTGGTTTTGCTTGCCTACGTATTTCAAGACCAACTGGTTCCCAGGTACTCTTATAAATCAAAAGTAGCACTGCTGACTTACATGCAATCCTACCCTTGTAAAAGATTCAAGAACTAGGTCAACAGAATTTAGATACTTGTCACAAGTACTCTCTTTCAAAACATAGCAGGTGTAAATGGAGTAGGGAGCCTGCCTCAATAGCTGCTGTGCTGTACCCCCTGCCTGATAATATTTATGTATGCTAGCAACCTTTTTTTCATGATGCCAATAATAACGGTGAAGCCAAATAGTACTATAGCTGGCTTTAGTCGTTAATGAAGTAGCTGTCTCACTGACTTGCAGTATATTGAAAAATCGTATGTAGCCTGAAACCCATATATTATACATGTTGGAAAGCACATTCCCAATGCAAATACCATGTTACAGCCATTGTAGAATTGACACATGCAGCCTACAGGAAAGGTTTATCGTAAGTAGTGTACCTAAATACAGGTAAGACTCCATGTGTATGTTTTTTTGTATACAGAAAACATAATTTTAATGACTTTGAGGAAATGGGTTACAAGATCTGGCTGAGATATCATTTCTTTGTAATTCAGTAAAGGTGTACATAAATTGGGTGTTATGAATTTGAAGTTTTAAGGTGCTTTGAGATCTCCAGGTAAAGCTGATAGAAAAATGCAACATACTGCTTTTTGCACAACTTCTCACTAGATGCATGTTCTCTCAGTCATCACACTTCAGGCAGCCTTGTAGCTTATTCTAAACACGTAAATCAGGATTCTTGCCAGCCTCACTTCATTTATCAGCTGAGACTAAATGTAAAATAACACCAGTAGATCCAAAACAATTTTTGATGCCAGGGTAAAATAAGTGCATTCATTAGTGGTCCTACAGAGAGCTGTACGAATACAGAACAGGCTCAGATCACACTCATCTTCTGCATCCCAGAGATGATGAAAACAGATGTTTTGTTCTTGAAAGTATATCCTTAGCCCACTTATCTTCATACACTTGCTGTCCTCTTATTGCCATCTAAAATCTTGAACCTCAAGTGTGACTATTTTATCAAAACTCTCTTACGCTGATGCACATTTTTGTCTAGACAGAATCTCAAGCCATTGGGGGTAGACACCAGGCAGGGTCAGGGGAGAGTTTTGAGGGTGGCTGAGGTGTGGGAGGGGAACTGGGAGGGCTGAGGATATTTGGGATGTCCCTGGGAGGGCACGTGGCACCCAGGATTTCTCTCTTTCCTGCAAATCACCTTTACCTCATTCAGTTTGATCGTGGAGCACTGGTTCCCTCTAATTTCTCTTCAGCCATTAAGATGTGCCCCCCTACCCCATCAGGATGAAGATTTCCCTGACACTTTACACTGGAATGGGACACAGTCACTATGCAACCTTGGAAAGATGAGTGGGTTTCAAACACGTTGCTTTGATCATTGTTTTTTATGAAGTTGGCCCTGTATTTGGACACGATTTAAACACTTTGCTTGAGCTTCATTAGAAGGTGGTTTATAGTAAATTTTGTCTTTAATTTTTATTAGTATTAAAATGCTGTGGAAAATAAGAGTCAGATTATGGCTGCCTTGACCAATGTAAAGGCTGAACCTTTCACAATAATCATGGATGCTTCATTGCAGTGGGAGTGTAAGGGAGAACGTCACTTGAGGAAAGCACATTTGAAAACAGGCTTGCTTTTATGTCCTTATGCTGATTATCTGATACATGAAGTGAAGTATCTGAGAGGTAACAACTGAGAAATAATTTTTTTTGAGAGTCTAATTTAATGTTTTTTCATCTGTGCTACTATCAGCACTGAAAAAACAGCACTGAGATTTCTGGCTCTTTATAAACTACTCAGCGCTTCAGAGCTCAGAAAATGTGTTGTCCTGAAGGAATTTAATTGGGAATTAAACAGCTGGAACACCAAAATAAAAAGCCATTCCTGTAAGAGTATGTCCATTGCAAATCCACATTAAAATATCTGGTTATTAAACTCACTCAAGATTACTCAGAACTATTCCCATATTTGTCGTCTTTGTCAGTTATGTAAAGCTGATCTCGCTGCTTAACAGCGTAAACCTTGGCAAAAATCCTTCCTAATATAACCACATGCAATGGTAAAAATTAGAAAATTGCCTACTTTAGCCACAGGATGATGAGAGACAGGAAGAAAGTGGAGGAAAAAGCAGTTTAGAAGTTGTGCTGGAAAACCCAAGTGCTAATCCTGGCAGTGGTCTCTCAGGGGCTGCGTTGGAGGCAACCGGCGCGGCGTGCACAGCAGCAGTGTTACGCGCAGTTTATTAACTTGCCTGGAGATGCGAGACCTAAAAACACAGGCTCTCACACCTCCTGCTTTGTTGATCACACATCCCGCAAGCAAGATGAAGTGTATAAAAGGCCTGACTGGTAGCGTGCAGTATTTCTCATGTTCCTTGCACCTGGGTGGAGCTCTGGAAGCTGATGCTGCCCTGACAAGCTGAAAACCCGTCCCTGCAGTAATCCACTCCCAAATCATTACAGTTCCTCTGCCTAAGGGAGGGGGCTGGAGTGGATATTCACTCTGAACATAAAAGAGCATTTAACTTCCAGTTTAAATAGCAAGAAATGGGATTAGTGAGTCACACAAGCAGGATCTTGCTACTGTTAGAGGTAGGTTTGCTGTGTTGCTTGCTCATTAACTTGGCCTCTGAAGAGAGATCGAGCCTCCCAGCAGTTTGCTGTTTTAATCCTTGCAATTCTTCTGGTGACTACCTGGTTTAGTCACGGAGTTAGTACAGATGTTAAAAGCTTTCAACATCAAAAATTAAGATCATTAGTGGAACAAATTGTTCAGCCTTTAAAAGAAAGGTCTTGGAGATTTGTGTGCGGAACACACAGAAGTTAAGTTTTTCCCAGTTGATGTTGGCAGGGATAAAATATCTCCAAGCTTTATGGAGGCCAAGGTCTCATTTACTAGTGAATCACTAATCCCTGTCTATAAGGAATATAGCATGTATGCTGGTATGTGTATCTTCTACACACACATTGCTTGAGCTACTTTTGAGCTTGGCAGAGATCCTCCTTCTCAGCGAATGAGTGAAATGTATCTCTGGACAGCTGGTGATTTGGGCTAAAATTATCGTTCTATTGTATCATTTATATTTCTAGCAAAAGATGTCCCATTCTTCAGCCAGTATGCAAGTGCCTTTGCATTTTGTGCTTTACAAACACCCGTTTGGTGGTGCTCCATTCATCAGACAGCTTACAGCCTTCGGCCCTGCTCCCATGAAGCACCCTGCTTTTCTTTACACACTCTGAATAGTCCCATTGAGCCTAGCAAGATAATCTAGATTTTGGAAATAGGAGACAAACAACATATGTGCTCTGTGTATGTGTGCATAGATATCCACACATGTGGACAGCAATTCAGATCAGCAAGTGAGTGCATATGGGGAGTCGTTTTCTGATAACACAGTTGCCAAATTTCTGCAGCTGAGGTTTGCACCCTGCCTCAGCTTTCCTTGCCCCTCAGCAGCACATCTCAGGTCAGCCTGGAGCTGGGTAAGGAAGGAGGGTATTTGGAGACCTTATGGATGAGTTCAACAAGAACAGTTCTTCAAGAAAAGATATGTAAGATATGCTATGTCAATTTTTATGATATGTGCCCAAAGGCAGCCTCTGACTGTAATAGCCCGTGGCTTCAAATGAGCCAATTACAAGTGTATTTTAAAAATGAGTTTGTAATTTTATTTTTATAAAATCCTATCTAGACAATTGTATCTGGACTCTTTCCAGTAGCATGACAACAATTTTCAGTATTCCTGAAAACATCCCAACAAATGTCTTTTACTAGCCATCCACAGCTCTCTTCAACAATACTGGAAACAAGCAGTTTCAGAGAGCAGTGACACAGACAGGCGTCACTTTGGTTTTCACATCACATTACCCTCACACAGGAGTTTTAAGAGATTTACTTTGTTGAACATTACAGCAAGATTTTCATAATGCCCCAAGTGTGGAGTTTATTTCTGAGCAAGCATAATAATGTCTGTACTTTTAAATCATTTTAGGTTTGCTTAACCTTGGAAGGAATGTGAAAGGGGAAGGCTACACTGACAGTCAGGTAAATAAAATTTATTTGCCTTCTCCCAATTTAAGATTTCCCCAGCTGCCTCCATCAACTCTCCCTCATTCTTTCTTCATATTTTATCATTCATTTTACATCTTACTCTGAATGACAACATTAGCTTTCTAAACTACTCAGCAATATCAGTTTTCCCCCAAAGACTTCCCTGAGGCTGGATTTGTACAGGCTGCAATCGTCTCCTTTCTTTTTTTTATGACTTACATTGAACGATATCCTCACTAATGACATTTCCCCAGCAATGATGCACTAGGGAAAAGCATGGAACGAGAAGCAGGTATGATGAATACAGCCTAAATGGATGGAGAAGGAAGTGCTAGAATTTGCTCCTGTACCACTCCATAAAAGCTACAACTCTTGCCTCTTTCCATCTACCATAAAGATGGAGCACTGTGCTGCGATATTAGACAGATATATCAGGCACACTATGGCATAATACATTTTTGCATCCTCAAAAAGAAGATCCATGCCTAAGCTTGAAATATGTGTTCTGTGTCTCTCTAGATATCCTGATAAAAGAGCCTTAGCTAAAAGAAAAGATGGAAATAATCTTGAGATGAAAATGCAATAGATAACTTCCTGCAACGAGAGCAGGATATATGCCGAGGCAGGGTCTTTCCAGTTAGATAAAACTAGTCATTAAAAAACACCTCCAGCAAGCCATAATCCCAACTACTTCTCCTCTCCTCCCAGTGCTGCACCTGGCTGTATCCTCGCCTTGATGGATGATTTCTTTCTTTCCGCTGCCTGTTTGCTCAGGGATAGACCCTGAAGTTCCAGCTCTTTTTAAAGGTGGCAAGAAGGGCACACTTCTCACCGAAGCCTGGTCTCTATATGTATGTGCTCCTTGACTGCTGTTGGTATTTGTTTCATAGCCAGCCTCTGAAAAACAGACTCGCACTCTCCTCTGTCCCCTTGTCCCTTCCCTGCAGACTACTGGTCTGCAGTCAGGCTGCAGAGCTCCTTGGGGTAGAAGGCACTGCAGATGCTGACAGCCAGGGACTGAGCAAGAAGTGTAAAGAATCTATTTTCTGTTTACTTGTGATACTTGCTTGTTGTAGCTGGAATTTAATGCATTTGAATTCATTGACAGCAGAAAGTATGCTGAACATGCTTGCACTGGAGAATTTCTGGGTTACTTAGTAATGTCATATAAGATAATAAAAATGTCATTTTTACTCAGCCATCACAAGATGCTCTATAGAGTGCGTTATAGAGTACTGTGTTCAGCTCTGGAGCCCTCAGCACAAGAAGGACATGGAACTGTTGGAGTGGGTCCAAAGGAGGGCTACAAAAATCATCCGAGGGCTGGAGCACCTCTCCTATGAGGACAGGCTGAGAGAGTTGGGCTTGTCCAGCCTGGAGAAGAGAAGGCTGCGGGGAGACATGATTGCAGCCTTTCAGTACTTCAAGGGAGCCTATAGGAAAGATGGGGACAATCTTTTTAGTAGAAACAACAGTGACAGGACGAGGGGTAATGGTTTTAAACTAAAACAGCGTAGGTTTAGGCTAGATGTAAGGAAGAAATTCTTTACAATGAGGGTGGTGAAACACTGGCACAGGTTGCCCAGAGAGGTAGTGGAGGCCCCATCCCTGGAAACATTCAAGACCAGGTTGGACGGGG